>Ga0224508_10000154_pt1 | contig 72683 bp, 85 predicted proteins | sample SF_Jan12_sed_USG_4_FD_170157 | JGI IMG/M metagenome (GOLD analysis project Ga0224508, IMG submission 170157) | Sediment microbial communities from San Francisco Bay, California, United States - SF_Jan12_sed_USGS_21 | ecosystem: Environmental > Aquatic > Marine > Sediment | place: USA... | reverse complement strand
TTTACTGACTGTGCAATGACTTTTCCGTCAATCTTGATGCCTGTCACAATTTGTTTTTGATCTGTAGATATTTAATCCTTGGAATGTTTATTCCTGAAAATCTAAGAAAAGAAATTATATGGTTCTGGATGAAGTACCTATATGTTCGTCGTAGTCTCTGATGTCAAAATAAAACCCGATTCTTTGGATGAATTTAAGCAGTGGTTTTCAGAGGCAAACAAAGTAGTTTCAAAATTTGACGGATTTATTTCAAGAAGATTATTGGAAACAAAAGATGGGCAACACAGGGTTCTTGTAGAGTTTGAAAACCTTGAAAAATTTGGTCAGATGCACCAAAGTCCAGACCATGAAGAACTTCACAAAAAAGCATCCTCCTTTATGGAACAACCTCCATCTCCAAAATTCTATAACGTAGTTGCTCAGTGATGCAACTAGAATTTGATATTAATGACTCAATTAATAAAATAAAAAAAAGTAATACCTATTTTCATACTTTTATCAACAAACTCAGTTTGGCCGCTGGCATTTTGATCCTAAAGCCTGGAGAAGAAGATACTCAAGAGCCTCATGAGAACGACGAGATATATTATATAATTTCTGGTGATGGTTTTTTGAAAATCAAGGACAAAGATTACAAAATTGAAAAAGACAAAGCATTCTTTGTGGCAAAGAATATTGAACATTATTTTTATGGAAACAAAAAAGAGCTCAAAGTTTTGTATTTTTTTGGTGGATCTGATTCTTAACTGATTACTGTTCTTCTGCCCGAAACTTTGATCTTTTTTCTGGCAAACAGGTCAACTGCTTTGGAATAAATCCTGTGTTCTTCTTTAAGAATTCTTTTTGATAATGACTCTTCTGTGTCATTCTCTTTGATTTTAACAACTGACTGAATTATGATTGGACCCGTATCCATTCCTGTATCCACAAAATGTACTGTACATCCTGAATATTTTGAACCATAATCCAATGCTTGTTTTTGTGAATCTAATCCTGGAAATGCTGGAAGTAATGCAGGATGAATATTGAGAATTCTGTTTTTGTATTTTTTTACAAATTCTGGACTGATAATTCTCATAAATCCCGCAAGACATACAAGGCCATTTCTTGGGGTAACCCCGTATTTTGTTAGAGTTGCAATTACCTTTTTGTCATATTGCCATCTAGTTCCTTTGAACCCCTTACTTTCAATAATCTCAATATTGATTCCTAACTTTTCAGCTATTTTCAGCCCCACTGCATCAGGCTTATTTGAAATAACAACTGCTGGTTTGATGGGGATTTTCTCTCTTTTAATTGATTTAAGGATAGATTCCATGTTGCTCCCACGACCTGAGATTAAAATTCCTAGATTTAGCAACTAGTCATTAATAGATTAAGCCTACAATTAAAGCATGTGAGACATGCATTAATACAATTCATTTGTAATAGAACCATGCAAAGATCTCTACCCCTCTTTGAGAATAGTATCCGCAACAAGGCAACCTTGAATGCCTACAGGTATGGCCTGGACAGAAGGCAGTAAAACTAGAATAGAAAGTTTAAAATGAAAATATATTCATATTATATTCAAAGGCGACCTTCCGACAGACTGATACGTTCCAACAGGGTTTGCAATTCTGTAGAGCGTAGTTGAACGCCTGTCGGAGGCCATAATTATGTAAATAGTTAGTCTATTTATCTCGTCTTGTAAACATGAATTTTTATATTTCAAAGTTTGGCTAACGTAGCAAAATAGAATAAGAAAAGTTATCTATCATACAAAATTTAAAATTTTAAATGCGTGAAATAATGCCAGAGGTGTTAATTGAAAATTTAACTTTTCCACCTGAAGAAATTCACATGATCGCCCTTGAGGAGGTAAACAACTTGATTACCATTTCACTCTTTGATTCTACCTTACGGAAAAATAAACAATATGATAAGTGGATTAACCTTTGTGGAACATACGATAAACAGATAGTCGAACAAGTAAGCATAGGAAAAAACCATTACGAAAACAAAAAATTTCTTTTTACTTGTGATTTAACTCCTGGAATACCAGACAAAACAGCATCTCACATCAGAATCAAGCTAAAACTAATACCAGAAGAATAGTTCTATATCCAAACTTTGGCAAACCTCAACTAGTTGAATCAAAAATCTACTAATACCTAATTTACTTTCTACACTTGTCACAAAGAGGAATCTCAGATATTCCGATCTCATTTCTTGTTATCTCAGTAAGAATAACTTCTATTCCTGAAGAGTGGCATTTGTGGCATAATCCTCTCATAGGAAATCTAGTTTCATTAATGTAAATTTGAAAATACGTGGTCGAATTTTGATTCGATCTTGGTTTATGTATTTTGATTAATAGGCACGAATCACACGTTTTACATTACTTAAGTCTACAATTAATGTGTGTGAATGATGGCTATTTCATTATTTTTCTATTTCTTCGTAATTTTCGGATCCACAGTGAGGACAGTTGTGTTTAATTGTCATTCCACCTATTCTTGAAAAGACATTAGAACAAGTGTTACAAACTCTAAGATCTGATAATTTCACCATAATTAAAAATACACTTTATTGATTAAATATTTTTCAAAAAACTCTAATTATGAAGTTCTAGCAATCAAAAGGAATCTATCGTCTTACGTAACCTATATTCTTGCAAATGGTGCACCTGACATTTTCCACAAACTCATCACTTGTAGGTGATGAAAGATCTATGAAACTTGGAATCTCTATTGTTGGTGCTGCTTTACAGTATTTGCAGTAGAGTTTTTCTTTTCTGAATGCATGGGTTTGATTCATAAGCTTAATTGGTTCTGAGATTAATAAGATCTAATTTTACTATGTGTAGAAAATAATAAATAAATCCCACAAAAATTGAACTTTTGTTTAATAAAATATATTGTTTTCTGCGTATATGAATAAATATCAAATAACTTTAAACCATAGTTTTTTATCCTATTCTCTCCTTTTTCATTTTCTCTTTACTTTTATTCTGAAATTGTATTATTCGTAAAATCAAATCAATGTTACTCCTAAAATTGTAGCAGAAACTACTTGCAAATCATAATTCATGAATCACATAAATTTGAAAAGATAAATCAAAATCAAGATCTTTTTAAAAATAGTTCAAAGTAACCTTGTGGGGTTTCTATCTAATTTCAAAAAAAGAATTACATGCTGCAAAAAAAGAAAAAACTGCTCAGATTAATGGCAGACACCTTAAAGAATTGCTAAAAAAATTCAAAGAAAGGTATAGAATAGAAAAAGAAATAGGAGTCAGACACCAAATTGATGAAACTACACAAATGTTTATCCAAAAAATTCTAAACGTATGAATTGCTTAAGGAAAAGAAATAGATGAAGAAAAATTCTGGACAGAAGTTGATTATAATGGACAGTTTACCTATTCGATTGGATATGAGACTAACTCCTAGAAATAAACTGATATAATCCCTTTCAATTTCATATGTTTGCTCCAAATACCTCATTATCACACACAACATCTGAAAAACCAAGTTTTATCTAAATGCAAAGGAAAGTATGGATGATTGGAATTAAGTGATTATCTGCTTTTGTTAGTATTGTTGAAATCTCCTATTCTAATTTTTGTATATTACAAAATGGTTTACAAATCCAACAAAAAGAATCTACGTTTACGCAGAACTTTAGAGGAGAAATAGTAGAATATCCTTAACAGATGTTATGTTGATTAAATTTATTTCATAATGATCTTTCCCTTATAATCTAACAAATTTTAAGTCCAAAATAATCTCAAAAAGTGTACCACTACAAAGATAAAAGTTAGTTCCAGAAATAAAACAGATGTTGCAGGAAGGCTGGATAAATTTGAATGGGCTAAAAATAAGATATCTTGAATCTGGGAAAAGAAATGATAGGCATATTTTATTTATTCATGGCCTTGGATCTTCAGCGGATCGATGGGCTAATCTTCCTGATGCATTATCTGCAAACTTTCATACCATATCACTGGACCTGCCAGGTTTTGGTAAAAGTGATAAACCTGTAAAAATGGATTATACAATTGAAAATTTTAGGAACACTGTGGCAGATTTCATAAACGAGCTTGCAATCAATGATGGTAAAACAAGTATTGTGGGTCATTCGTTAGGGGGTTACATTGCAGCAGAAGTAACTATGAAAAACAAAAATCAAATAGAAAAACTCGTACTAGTAGACTCTTCGGGGATGTTGAAAAAACCCACACCATTGTTAGAGGAATACCTACAGGTGGCGATTAATCCTACGCCTGATAAAGTAAGAAAAGTGTTCGAACAGATGGTAGCAGATCCTACAAGAGTTCCCTCAAAACTGGTTGAAAGTTTTATCGCAAGAATAAACTTACCACACGCCAAATACGCATTTGAATCCACTCTTGAAAACAGTGCCAACACACAGATAGGACTAGAAAGACTCAAACTAATTGACGATATTCCCACTCTTATAATTTGGGGAATTGAAGACCGGGTAATCCCTCCTGAGCATTCAGAAATATTCAAAGAATTTATCCAGAAATCCCATGTAGAGATAATTCAAGATGCCGGACATGCACCCTTTGCTGAAAAACCTGAACAAGTATGTAGAATGCTCCTTGATTTCTTAACATGAATGTCTCTCTTAATGAAGTAAAATATCTCTTAATTTCAACAAAATCATGGTGTTGTTGTAATCTTGTTCATTAACTGTTTAGCCTATCATGTGGATTCTCATAAAAAAGAATCATTAACATTACACCATATATTCTTGTCAAAAAATAGTTTGATCTATAGTCCACATAGATGAAACCTGCAATTTATATCAAATCTAATACCATTCGTTTTCATTGCTTAAACAAATCAGGATGACAAAAAATGGAATCCTGTGTGAGGTTAATGAAAAACGAGTTTACTTGGATCCAAAAAATACTGATGCCGCCAGGATCAACTTTGTCTCTCATGCTCATTCTGACCATCTTCCTTCAAAAAATGGTGGGACCATTTTATCATCCATTGAGACAAATGAAATAGCGAATCTTCGTGGATTTAAGATGGAAAATCATGTTGATTCTCTTGATGATTTTACACTAATAGACAGTGGTCATATTCTCGGAGCAAAAGGATTACTTTTTGATGATATTTTCTATACTGGTGATATCTGCACTAGAAATCGTGGATTTCTTCAAGGTGCAAAAATCCCAAAATGTAAAACCTTGATTACTGAATGTACGTTTGGCCTACCTGAATTTACTTTTCCCAAAAACGACGAAATTCAAAAACAGGTAAATGAATTGATTTCTGAACTTTATGGAAAAGGTATCCCTGTAATTTTAATGGGATATCAATTGGGTAAAGCACAAACAATTACTCAACTCTTTGGCCATTGGGGCCCTCTTTATCTCCATGATTCTGTAAAAGAGATGAACTCACTTCATCAAAAATTTGGAATTCCTCTCAAAGATGGAATTGGTCACTCTGAAGCAGAAAGAGATGGTCTATTAGAAAAAAAACCTTGGGTTATGGTCGCACCGATGCTATCTGGGAAAAATAAATTCATTCAGGATATAAAGTCAAAATATGGTGCTGTAACAATAGGTTTTAGTGGATGGGCACAATCCACAAGATTCTCTTTTGGAAGGCGAACGGACTATTCAATTCCTATGAGTGATCATTGTGATTTTAACGACCTTGTGGATATGGTAATACAATCTGGAGCAGAACAAGTTTACACGATACATGGTTTTGTTGATGAGTTTGCAGAACACTTGCGAAAAATAGGCATCAGTGCTCAGCCTCTACTAGAAAGCTCCTTAGATGACTTTACTTAGTAAATTTATCGCACTCACAGTCTGCAACTAGACATGTTTCAGAATTTCTAATATGATCATGGGAGAAATGTTTGCATTTTTCATTTTTACATATTCTCCTTTGGGCTTCCTTTTGTACTACTGATTGAGCAATTACATTTGCCTTGTCTTTTGAATACCCTTTTTTGTCAATATAGTAATGAACAATTCTGTTGTATAGTAAATCTGGGTTGAATTGTTTTTCTAGCAATGGGATCTATGGTTATAACACAACCATTCCATAAAAACCGCATGGATATTCAGCAAGAAAGATTGCAGAACTGATGAACATCAATTGTAACACCATAGATGGTGACATTAAACATTGATATTCCAAGGTAACAAAATCAAATGACATTCAACCAGAGTCTACAATATTTACAATTCTTGAAAGACTGGAGACATCCAAAGAACTAGGATCAGAGAGTATCTTGATCAAATATCTCACATTACTGAAAAAATAACATTGAAAGGATGTAACCCAATCCATCAAATGAACTGAGTTGCATCTTTACATGAAGTAATCTTTCAAGTATAACTTTCTGTAATATATTTTCCTAATCATTTATACGAAAATTGTAGAGGATAAAATTAATGATGCACTGCAAGACGTTGCATACATCTTAGTTATATTCCCAATTATGGAAATTACGACTACATGAAGACATTTGAAACAGACTATGGTAAATTACTCCATGCCCACCTCTTATCTACAAGTATGGAACCATGGTATAATAGCAGATAAGAGTCTAGATTTGGATAAGCATGCCATCCTACACTCCTTTATTCCAGTTCCACTAGAGTTTGATCTTCATCCTTTTTAGTAACTTTGCCAAATGTTGAATCCTTATCTGTCATGTACTGCTTAGATATTCTTTTCCCATATCAACATCGGTCCTTTGTAGTTCTAGTTAGATCTCTTCTTTGGGGCAAATTACGTATAGTTCTCAAAATAGATGACATTTTCGGCCAACTAATCCTTTTTTGGATTGTAGAATATTGTATAATCCTAAAAATAAAAATTACGAAAGATTTCTAAATCATGAGATATCTGAAAAAGTATGGGTTTTTTAAAAAAAATCAAAGATACTGCTGAAAGTGGTGTTGAAAAAGGTGTCGACCTTGGCAAAAAAGGTGTTGAGAAAGGTGCAGAAGTTGGAACGAAAGCTTATGAGGGTACAAAAGATGCAGCCAAGAAAGGTCATGACAAGGCAAAGGACGATTAATCTCTTCTCTTTTTTTCCTAATCTCTTTTAGTTTTTTTTAAAAGAACCCCTCTCTAATCACAACGATGCCATTTTATTGGAATTCCAAGATTTCTTACAATACTGGATTTTTACAATAGTCCTTATTGTCCTCTAAAAATTATCAGTGTAAAATTTAGTAGTGATACTTAAAGATCATGAAAACAAAAATGATAACATGTACGAATATTCTCAGTCTTGGAGAAGAAGATTACGGTTGCAATTTCTAGTTGATATTGCAAGAATCGAATTAAAATCCGGAAAAAAATTTGATGAATTTTCTCAAAAATTGGATAAAGAAATGCAAATTAGATGGAGACTGGTACCAAGCACTAGAAAGCAATATCTTAATACCGTGAGAAAGGTAATATCAAACCAATTTGTTTTGATACATTAGATTTCTTTTTTTCAAAAATAAAAAACAATTCTCCCTTAAACTAATACAATATAAGAGAAATAATTATTCTGAAATCATCAAATTCATTCGATTAGATATTTTTGTATAACTTTATATGATTTTTTGAAAATCACGATAGATTCTTAATTTCACACAACATTTCAAAAATCATGAAAAAAGCTGTTGGTATTGGTGTGTCTATATTGATTGTGATCATTGTAATAGTTGGAGGATTAATTGCATATTCATACACTCAACTCAGTGTTAGTCTGAATGAAGTAAATCTTCATAGCATTGATTTAGAGTCTTTATCTTGGTCCAATCTTTTAAAATTAGGACTAAATGCATTTTCAGGAAATTGGCTTGATGCAACATTTGATCTGATTCATGGAATTAATTTTAATTTGATCTTTGGGTTAAGTAATAACGGTTTACTTCCAGTATATATTCCTGATTTATCTTATGATCTTTTGATAAACAATATTCCGATAGGAAGTGGGAATAGTAAAATTGATGCTACGATCTATCCTGGACAAACAAAAGAAATTATTTCATTTCAGAATATCCAAAAAAATAGTTTATTGCCTGCAGTTTATTCAATAGTCAATACACAGGGGATAATAGATCTCAAAGTAAAAGGCATTGCTTATTTCAATTTGTTAGGATTAAGCATCCCTATATCATTTGAATCATCAAAACAAATTTCAATTTATGATGAAATTAGAAATAGAATAAACACAGAAATTCAGCTTAACTAAAGAAAAAAGTTTGGTAACTCCTATCTAAACACTTCATTTCCTTTTCCATTTGATTGGAATTGTAAATTTAAGATTGATTTATTTCGCTGTCAATTGTTCCACCTTGACCATATACTACAGGGAGGGTATGACTGCTGATTACCTTGATCTTTCTTATTTGAGATACTGTCATTTCTATACTATCTGGATTCTCAGCTGAAATCTTTACAAAGACATCATATTTTCCCAAGACTCCATTAACCTCAATTACTCCTGCAAGTGAACTAATCTCTGAGATCACCTCAGTTTCTGAACCTGGACTACAGTTTAAGAGCATGTATGCTAACATAACTTTTTTTCAAGGGTATTGGTAATATTAACTCAATACTCTCATGATGCTACAATTCTTCCACAATCAAAACAGAACTATATATGATGTAAACAAATTTTTAAAAAATTAATTGAAATGTTTGATAAGATTTACATGATTCTGTTAGTTCCGTACTTGCTAATTCTTTTTTAGTCATGGTTACGTAACTATATCATGTATGAGGGAAAATGTCCATTCTTTAAGTTGTTAGATGGTGTTTTTTGCAAATACATTTCAGACAATTATTCTGGTAGTGACAAAAAAGAATAGAACCTACTAAAAACAATGGAAAAATATGCAGACAAGAAAACCAAGAATAATTATGAACAAATGTATTATTCTATTAAGTCACGTATTCAAATAGAGCCCCTTGACTGACTGGACCAAAGATGACAATGAAGACAAGTTTTTTGACTGGATGGATAAAGACAAACAAAACTATAGAAAATCCCCGAGAATACTGAAAAAACAAGGAAAAGGCAAAAAAATTATTGTCTCAGGACTTATTGGCATTGCAGTAGTCATTCTAGTATTCTCTATTGTTTCAGGCGACAACAAATTTAGTTCTGAAAATTACTTTTACATTCCAGACTATAGGCTAAACAAGTCTCCTGTTTTTTGTGCTCAGGAATTTTCTGATATTGCTTTTCCAGATGCAAACAAAACCATGATGTCTAAAACATCCGCATCTGTACAAGAATGGCAGGACAAAATAGAACAATACACAAAGACTAGTGGGATGTGGAATTTTGAATACAGGATAATACCTGAAAGATCAAGTTTTGCAGATTTTGGCTGTGATACAACAATCACATTTGAGCAATTTCCTCCTGTTGGAAAAATGCTTGCAAGAGGAGAGACTGCACTATCTCAGTATGGATTTTCTGATGTGGTTATATTCTATCTCGATCCCACAACACGAGATAAGATAGACTCTAATGTTGACATGGTAATAAGACATGAAATTGGACATGTCTTGGGCTTGGCACATCCAATTTTTGATGGAATGTATGATAATCATCCATATTTTAGAGATGGTGACGTGCTACTATCTCGCTCCATCATGGTAACTCCTGAGGTGTATCCATTTTTACCTTCAGGTATATCTTACACGATATCTGATTATGATGTTCGAGCAGTGGTGAATCTCTATGGTGGCGGAATAACTAATACTCCTCTTTTCTTTGGTTACCTAAACTATGTTATAATTGCCATAATGCTTTTTGGAGTTGCATTTTTTGTCAACAAGAAACTAAAGCAATAATAATGATATTTCCAAACGAGGAAAAAATTAGGTCTTTTCTGGCATTTTTTTAATCTATCTTAAAATCACACCGATATCCATTAGATTTGTATGAGTAAAATCAGTTACAATGTTTCCTTTTAGCTTTTGAAAGAACCTACCTGAATCACTATTTTTGAGAAATTCCTTCATCACAGATGGATCAATTTTTATGTTCTCTGTAATTGCCCCTGCAAAAACAGAATTCCCATCTATCCCATCTGTTCCCATTGATGCAATCACCATTTTTTTTGATTTTTGAGTATTTTTTAAAATTCTTAAAACCAGTTCTTGATTTCTTCCTCCTATTCCTTTTCCAAGAACTCTTACTGTTGGTTCGCCACCAAAAACAAGACATGTTTTTTGCTTATCTGAAATATTCTCAAGAATTTTTGTTACCGCATCTTTAATTTCTCCAAAAATTTGTATTGCTGTAACTCTGTAACTCATTTGCCTTGCAGTCTTTTGCATCGCTTTCAAACAATCATTATTATTTGCAATAACATAGTTTTCGATTTTTGATTTTTTTTGAGTTTCTAAATCTTCTGTTTGTAACCCCTTTTCTAAAACTTTTAAAACCTCCAGAGGCATCTTTCTTGTTAATTTGTATTTTTTTATAATGTCTAGCGCATCTGCAAATGTTGTATTATCCATGTATGTAGTACCAGATGCAATAGATGAAAGATCATCTCCTTCAACATCTGAGATTATCAAACCTATCCCATGACATTTCATGTTCTCAACCAACTTCCCTCCTTTGATTTTTGATAGATGTTTTCTAATACAATTGAATTCTTGAATTGTTGCACCTGATTTTAGTAGTAAATTTGTAACGTGGATTTTATCATCAAGAGTAATTTCATTTGGCATTGCAAGAAGTGATGAGCCTCCTCCCGAAACAAGAAAAATTACTAATTCTCCACTTCGTCTGTTTTGAACAAATTTCATTACTTCTTTTGCTGCCTTTACGCTTGTCTGATCTGGTTTAGGATGCCTAGAATTAAAAATCTGAAATTTTTTACCCTTGATTCTTGACTTGGATCCCTTAGGAATGACCACTATTCCACTCTTTATGGGTACTATGGCATTAAGCGCTCTAGTCATTGAATCTCCAGCTTTTCCAAAGGCAATAGAATAGATATTTGAATATTCCTTAAGATTGATTACTTTGTTCCCAATTTTGATTTGATTATGTGTTACATAATTTAGAATGATGTTTTCTGGGTTTGCAGCTTGGAGACCTGCCTCCAATATTTCTAGACAATCCTTTTTACTACCTGAAGTTGCCAATTCATTGAAATTTTGGATAATCATACTACTTGGTCAATAATACAAAATATAATAATATTAGATTAGAAGGTATTATGTTGTAAATGTTGGAGCAAGTGCTAATGCGTTTGACAATGTGTTAAGATCCACTTCCTATTCTTCCCTTTGTTGCAGCAAATATCTTTGAACCACTTACAATGAATTATTGACTTGATTGCTGATTTATGTGACCTGAAAGATTGATACCTATAAAATCAATATGGTTTAGTTTTTCCTATTTTATTTTATTGCTTTGGAAATTGTTTCGTTTAGTACTTTTGAAAAGCTTACAGAAGAGTTTGTTTCTTTAATTAATTTGGCCTGCAACAAGTGAAGTTTTTTTAAGTTATCCACATCTAACATGATGGTAATTCTTTTTGACATGTTTTTTGCCTTCTTGGTTTTCTAATAAACTATTTGAAAATTATTAATAAAACATATTAATGAAAAAAAGGTGGATTCTTTACGGAATACCAAGATTCAGACATTCAATCAATATTGAGAGATGAAGGATACGAACCTTGTCTAAATAATGCTGCCGTCCTCTTTGCAGAATCAAGTGACTCAGTTTTTTCAAAATTTGGTGATAAAATCAAAGGAGATATTATATCTTATCTTCGTTCCATTACAAGACTTCCTTGTAAATACCGATTTCCATATTATACATTAACAAAAAATACATTTTCAGATCTGTTTAATGAAGAGGCTTCTAAGATAATTATAGAATCAATAAGAAAAGAGATGCTTAATCGGATTGATTTTGATACTAATGCTGGTATTGAAGAAATACTGGATGAAATTCAAAAAAGAGAACTTGGCAAATATTTGAAAAACTTTTCAGGACATGAACATGTTCTATTTCTATGGAACAATAAAAATTTCAGAGATAAAATAATGAACGATTTTTTTATTCATCCTGACGTTCCTCAGGGGTTGATATCCTCTGAGAAGATACAATTACCTGCGGTAGAAAATGTTTTGTATTCTGATCTCTTCTCAAATAAAGAAACTGCCACCGCACAGGAATTTCAAATAATTGCTCAAATTCATCAAAAAAACAAACTGGAAATACCTACGCGATTAGCAGGAATTGATTGTACTGAATGGTTCAAAAATGGCTTATCTGCAGAATTCTTGGTACTTGAAAAACAAATTGATCAATACTTTGAAAAGAAAAACATTTCCTGTATTTGTGGTTACAATAAAAATAAAATTCCAGACCGTAAAACATTAAGAAAATTATTGAAATGTCATAATTATGTGATGCTAGATTCCCCTCACAATATCTTTAAGAAAGGGTTATAGTTTGACTCAAAATAACAACACCCTCTCTATTCATGAATGCTCACCATTTGAATTTCTAGATAACATGAAGGAGAATAAACATATCATAATGTTTGATGATAATACAGAATATTCAAAAAGTATTCAATTTAGTTTCTTAAAAAAAGGATTAGAAAAAGGAGAACCCGGAATTTACGTGATGCCCTATGAGAAAGATGTAATTGAAAAAGAAATGAAAAACTATGGTATTGATGTAGATAAATACAAAAAAGATAATCTTCTCAATGTTTATCAGAGCCCCTACGCTGTTCATTATCCTCAAGAAGATCCTTTTGATACACTCCTAAGAAAAATATTCCCTGTCGATACTACTGTGCCTCATAGAATAGTTGGAATGATTGATTTTGATATGAGTACAAAAAAAGGAATGGAAACTTTTTTACAATCGGAAAAAAAATCTGATTCAATTTTTCATAGTTTTAATGGCTCTTGGATGTGTACATACAATACTTCAGAGATTCCCCCAGAAAATCGCCTTAATTGGATTAAAGAATTAATAAAAACTCATGACACCGTGATTTTTACATCTTCTAAAGGCGATGGAATTTGTTTTGATTTAAAATAAAAATAAAAAAATCATCTCTAGGCCTGATTGAATTTTGTTGGTATTCTGATTGAATGATAATTCAAAATTAGTTAAAAGCCCTCTAGTGAGCCCTGAAATTGCTAGAATGATGACTGCTATAATTACAAGGCTATCCATAAGATATATCCGTTAACCATGAAATTTGAACTCATGATTTCCGGAGAAACTGGTTTTTTAGAACCACAGATTCGACCAAGACTATGGGATGCTAACGAGTTTAATTATACAACTTGCATTTAACACAACAATCTTCAAAAAGATCTCTTGAAAGAATACCAATTTTTGTTTTTTTACGAAAAGATCTGGACAACCAAAATTGCAGGGTTTTGATCAATTTTACTGGAAACTCCACGATTTAATCGATGTTTTGAAGATGAAGATATAATAATAATCAATAATGCCTTTGATTTATGTACACAGTACGCATTCCAAAAGTTATCAACTTTGGAGAAGACGCACTTGGTCAAACAGAGTATCCTAAAAATGCCCTAGTTGTTACAACCGTTCCGCCAAAACTTTCTGACAAATGGTTAGCAAAAATGGGAATTACGGATTACATGCTGTATGATAAAGTAAAACCTGAACCATCAATTGAAGATGTCAATGCTGTAATTTCAGAATACAAAGACAAAGACCCATCTGTTCTAATTGGATTGGGTGGTGGAAGTTCAATGGATGTAGTAAAATATGCTGCACCGGAGATGAAAAAAGAAAAGATCTTAATTCCAACAACCTTTGGAACTGGAGCTGAAATGACAACCTATTGTGTTCTGAAATTTGATGGAAAAAAGAAATTGTTACACGAAGACAGATTCTTAGCTGACATGGCTGTAGTCGATTCATATTTTATGGATGGTACTCCAGATCAAGTTCTCAACAATTCTGTATGTGATGCATGTGCTCAAGCTACTGAAGGCTATGATAGCAAACTCGGTAATGACTTGACTAGGACTCTATGTAAACAAGCATTTGAGATTCTCTATGATGCAATTATGAATGACAAACCAGAGAACTATCCATATGGTTCAATGCTATCTGGAATGGGATTTGGTAATTGCTCCACAACACTTGGACATGCTTTGTCCTATGTATTCTCAAATGAGGGTGTACCACATGGTTATTCCCTGTCCTCTTGTACTACCGTTGCACACAAGCATAACAAATCAATCTTCTATGACAGATTCAAGGAAGCTATGAACAAACTTGGCTTTGACAAATTAGAACTCAAAGCTGATGTTTCAAAGGCTGCAGATGTCGTTATGACTGATAAAGGACATTTGGATCCAAACCCAATTCCAATATCAAAAGATGATGTTGTAAAATGCCTTGAAGATATCAAAGCAGGTAATCTATAATAAATTCAAATTTTTTTTACTTTTTTTCTATTTTCTTGATAAACTGCGAAATTGGCAATTTATCAAACTTTTTAAACTAATAATCCGAGGTAAATGTACTTGACTGATAAAAAAATAAAATTTGGTATTCAAAATGGGCTTAATGTTGCAAGAGCCGGATATTCTGAAGATCAAATTTTGACTGCTTGTATTCTTGCTGATAAAACCGGTTATGATTCTATATTCTATATGGATCATACCAATGTTCCACAATGGAAAAATGCAATTGTATTGGATCCTTGGGTCATGTTGTCTGCAATTGCCGCAGTTACAAGCAATGTGGAATTAGGTACCTGTGTAACTGATGCAATTAGAAGGCATCCCTCCAACATTGCACTATCTGCAATTACTCTTGATAGAGTTTCAAAAGGTAGGGCTATTTTAGGTATTGGTGCAGGTGAAGCTCAAAACTTGAAAGAATTTTGCATACCATTTGAAAAACCAGTTTCTAAATGGGCAGAACAAATTGAAACTATTCATACATTATACCAATCCACTCCTGATAACACCGTAGATTATGATGGAAAATATTACAAGTTAGAGGGTGCATGTTTACAAGCACCCCCAATTAGAAAACCACGCCCACCAACTTACATGGCATCAGGTGGTAAGAGAACTTTGGAATTAACAGGTAAACTTGGTGATGGATGGTTGCCAATTGGTTACACTCCTGAGTTATTTGAAGATCACAAAAAACAAATTCAAGTATCCATGGACAAACACAACAGAACACAAGAAGAAAAAGATAATTTCCAGATGGCCCTGGATATTGATGTATACTTTTCTGAAGATGCAGAAGAATCATGGGCAAAAATGAAAGAAGCAGTAAAAGTAAGTTTGTTCAAACCTGAAGTCTTACGAGTTCATGGATTAAAAGAAATTGAAGGATTTGATTTTGTTAAATACTTTACAGAATATTCAATGTCTGATCAAAGTTGGATTATAAAGATGAGAGAAGCTGCAACAAAAATTCCAGATGCTGTTGCTCGTTCATCTACTGCAGTTGGTACTCCTGAAGATATCATCCCAACATTTGAGCGATTTATGGATGCTGGTGTCAATCACTTTGTAATTAGATTCTGGGGAAAGAATTACTTTGGTTCTATTGACAAATTTGCTAGTCATGTAATGCCAGCACTCAGAGAAAGAGCTAAACAATAAAACCTCTAGTTTTTTAATATATAGAAAATCATTTACTTTGCTAGTTACTCCAAAATATGATGAATGGTAATTTTCCCGAAGAAGTAAAAAAATGTCTTGAAATCTTGGAAGAAAATGTCAAAATCTTAGCTAATCTAGAACGATATCTGGAAGATGAGAAAGAAGATGAACTGACTCCTAATATGGAACTTCATCAACTATACGATATGACTGAAGATGTAACTGAATCGGCAAAACTCAAACATGCTGAATCTAATCTTATGAGAAGGCAAGCCGAAGATTCTTTTTAATTTATGATTTGTGTGGTCGTTTGCGTTTTGTAAATGACTTTGCTCTGCGCTTATTTTGTTGTTTCTCCAATCTTTTTCTTGTACGCTCTGTGGATTTTGTAGCTCCTTGAATGACTTTAGTTCTACTTCCATCTCTTAGCATGATCTCTTTTCCTTTGTATCTAAATTCTACATCTCTGCATTTGACATAATATTTTTTGAGGCAAAAAAATATTCTATTATTTGTCCCATGCATGTCTTTGATTTCTTTTGATTTTTTTAGTTCATTGAGAATATTCCGAAGTAATCCTTTGTCAATATCTGTAATTCTATGCAATTCTCTAAACCAAATGAATTTTGATTCAGAACCCCATCCTTCTAGAATCTCTAATACTTGTTGTATTGTCTCTTCATGCTCTTGATCTCCCTCATCCATAGATTTGTTTAGGATTAATCCTCTAATTTAGCAATTTTCATTAATGAAAAGTTTGGATGAAAAAAATCAAGTTTTAGAAAATTTCTCTTTTTTGATTATATTTGTAATTACTCACCGTGAATATTAAGATAAAAAAAGAATGTACAGAACTAACATGCAGAATTTTAGAAATCAAAGTATTGGCAAAAGAACTAGATGAATAAGAATAGTGCTATTTTTTTGATTTTGCTTTTCTTTCCTTGAGTCTAGATTTTGTTACTTTAACTGATTGTTTTTGATTGTTTTCCATTTTTTTGCTATTGAATCAACTTGCTTGATGATTTTTGATTGTGTTTCCATGGATTTTGCCTTTAGAAGTTTCTTTTTTAATTTTTTTAGATGATCATACAAATCATCAAATTCCTTTTTTAACTCATCAATATATGGGTCATGCATCATTTTTTTATGGCATAATGCTCCATTTAGAATTTTGTTGTTTCAATTAAAGTTAAAATTTATAATTTATTTTTTAAAGACTTTGTTGCTAGAGAAATGTTTGTGTTCATTTAGTTTATTAGATAATTCCAATAAATCCTTTTGATTTGAAATTATTGGGAAGGTTGGAAATAAAATCCTATGAAAAAATTAAAGAATTTCTTTCCGAAGAGCATGTTGGAAGAATTGCAAGTATTGATGAGAATGGTTATCCGCAGATTATTCCTATGAATTTTGCATTTGTTAATGATTCAATTTATATGCATTCGTACACAAGAGGAGAAAAGCTTGACAATATTACAAGAAATGAGAAAGTAGGCTTTGAAGTAGATAGGGAACTAGAATTTTTGCCATCATATTTTTCACATCCAACTGATGCATCACAAGCAGATACTCTTTACATCAGCGTAGTCATCAAAGGAAAGGCAGTTTTAGTGGAACATGATGAAGAAAAAATCTTAGGACTTAATTGTCTGATGAAAAAATATCAGCCTGAGGGACATTACGAGCCTTTGCAAGAAAATAATTTAATCTTAGATGAAGTTGCTGTAATCAAGGTAATTCCAGAATCAACTAAAGGAAAATATAAGATTGGTCAACAAATGCAAGCCAATTCTAGATCAATTTTAGCTCAAAAAATCCTACAAAAAAATTCTCTCACTGCCAAACAAACTCTAAAAATTATGGGTTTTGAAGTGACTGATGATGGATTAAGAATGGTTGATGAACCTATATGGTAACCTTAATTTGATATCTTCCTTGTTTTAAGTTCAGTTTGTATGAGTAAATATTTTATTAAATTTCCAGAATATTGAGTATTTACAATAACGGCATCCTCAAAAACAAATTAAACTATGTAAAATTAACTAACTGAACAATTTTTGATTTGAATCCTTTTTTTAAGAAACTAAATTGAATACTTTTTGAATATTCTGTATTATCATCAAACATTATGATATGTTTATTCTCCTTCATGTTATCTAGAAATTCAAATGGTGAGCATTCATGAATAGAGAGGGTGTTGTTATTTTGAGTCAAACTATAACCCTTTCTTAAAGATGATATATCTTACCATATAGGTTAAACAGAATCTGTAGTTTATAATATAATCCTACCAAAATTGGAAATTGGTTTCATATTCTTGTATATGATTATGAAATAAGATGTGAATTTTTGGAATAGAATAGACAATAATTAAGTGAATTATTTGGATACTGCTATTTTGGAATTAGATTAATGCATCGCAATAGTGATCCTTCTTAATTTCATTTAGTTGTATTTTGTATTAAGTCATGATTGATTTTCTACCCACTAGGAGTTGTTTTATTCAACAAACGTTAGCTATAAGTTCAGTTTTCAAAGATTTTATCTATTGGAACAAACCTCTCAATTTGAACTAGTATCTGATTTTGCTCCTACTGGAGATCAACCTCAGGCAATTAATGCCCTAGTTGAAGGTGTAAAAAAAGGCACAGTCCAAACTCTGCTTGGAGTTACAGGAAGCGGCAAGACCTTTTCTATCGCAAATGTTATAGTCAGGACAGGCAAAAATACTCTGGTTATATCCCATAACAAGACCCTTGCGGCTCAACTTTATTCAGAACTAAAGCAGTTCTTCCCAAAAAATCATGTCGGATACTTTGTTTCCTACTATGACTATTATCAGCCTGAAAGCTATCTTCCTCAAACAGATACCTATATCGAAAAAGATACTCAGATAAATGAAAAGATTGAAAAACTAAGGCTAGAGGCAACTGCAATGCTTCTATCAGGGGAGCCTACAATCATTGTATCTACTGTTTCTTGTATTTACTCACTTGGAAATCCTCAAGATTGGGAAGATTTGGCAATTACAATTAACAAAGGTGATGAAATTAAACGAAATGAGATTATCCGAAAATTCATCGACGCTAGATATGAAAGAAATGACACTGAAGTTGCACCTGGAAACTTTAGAGTAAAGGGAGATACAATTAGCATCACTCCTGCATATTCTGAGGATCTAGTTAGGATTTCTTTGTTTGGTGATGAAGTAGAAAAAATTAGTCTGCTTGATAACGTATCTTTAAAGGAAAAACGAAAAATTTTACAAATCAAAATTTTTCCAGCAAAACACTATCTTATTGCCAAAGACGTTAGAAAAAAAGCAATCAATTCGATCAAAGAAGAATTAGAAAAACGTCTGCCTGAGCTAAATGAACTAGAAAAACAAAGACTTGAGATGCGAACAAAATACGATTTAGAGATGATTGAAGAATTAGGCTATTGTTCTGGAATTGAAAACTATTCTAGACATTTTGATGGACGAAAGGCTGGAGAAAAAGCATTTTGTTTGATGGATTTTTTTGGAGATGATTATCTTTTGGTAATCGATGAATCGCATGTGACATTGCCACAACTTCATGGGATGTACAAGGGTGATCATTCCAGAAAAAGAGAACTTGTAACATATGGCTTTAGACTGCCAAGTGCATATGATAACCGTCCATTACAATTTGAAGAGTTTGAGGAATATGTCAAAAATGCAATATTTGTTTCAGCTACCCCTTCAGAATATGAGAAAAAAACGTCCTCAAAAATTGCAGAACAACTAGTTAGGCCTACTGGATTACTTGATCCTAAAGTCGAGATCAGGCCTACCAAGGACCAAATGGATGACTTGATTAACGAAATCAACAAAAGAGTAGAACATGCTGAGCGTGTTTTAGTTACTACATTAACTAAAAGAATGGCAGAAGATTTGGCTGAATACCTATCAAAAAAACAAATTAGGGTTCGTTACATGCATTCAGAAATTGAAGGATTACAAAGAACTGAATTAATCAGACAATTACGTTTAGGTGAATTTGATGTCCTTGTTGGAATTAATCTTCTACGAGAGGGATTGGATATTCCTGAAGTTTCTTTGGTAGCAATTCTGGATGCAGACAAGGAAGGATTCTTGAGAAACTTTACCAGTCTGATTCAAACATGTGGTCGTGCTGCAAGAAATGAAAATGGAACTGTGATAATGTATGCTGATACAATTACAAAATCAATAAAAAATGCTATGGAAGAAACTACACGTCGTAGAGAAAAACAAATGCAATACAATCAAGAGAACAACATCATCCCTAGAACAATCGTAAAATCAGTTCCAGAACAAGAAACAACATTAGATGATTCAAAGTTAAAGTCATCTCATGATCTTGCAGCTGATATTATTGATTTAGATGCACAAATGAAAAAATATTCTGAGGATTTAGACTTTGAGCGAGCAATAGAATGCAGAGATAGAATAAAAAGACTAGAAAAGGAGATTGAATTAAAAGATGGCCGAAAATAAACTAAAGATTCGTGGGGCACGACATCACAACCTAAAGAACTTAGATGTTGATATTCCAAAAAACAAACTAGTAATTATTAGCGGTTTGTCAGGATCCGGTAAATCTACTCTGGCTTTTGATACCATCTATGCTGAAGGACAGAGAAGGTATGTTGAGTCTCTTTCTGCATATGCTCGTCAATTTCTAGAAATGATGGACAAACCTGATGTTGATTCCATTGAAGGTTTGTCACCTGCAATCTCTATTCAACAAAAAACTACTAGTAAAAACCCCCGTTCTACTGTAGGAACAACTACTGAAATTTATGATTATATGAGATTACTCTTTGCAAGAATTGGTATTCCATACTGTACAAACTGTGGAAGAAAAATATCTACTCAGTCAATTGAAACGATCTGTGATTCTGTTCTCAAAGATTTTAAAGGAAAAAAAATTCTAATTTTGTCTCCTATCATTCAGAGAAAAAAGGGGACATATGAAAAATTATTTGAGCAAATCAAAAAGGATGGCTATTCCAGAATCCGCCTAAATGGGGAAATTTTGAGCCTAGATGAAGAGATTCCATCATTGGACAGACAAAAATGGCATAATATTGAGATTGTAGTTGATAGGATTATAACTGAAAAATCTGAAAGATCTAGACTCTTTGAGGCAATTCAGGCTGCCATTAAGGCATCAAAGGGTGATGTACTAATTGCATTTGAAAAAAAGGAAAAAATTTTCTCACAAAACAACGCATGTCCTTATTGTGGATTAACCGTAGGTGATCTAGAGCCGAGAACTTTTTCATTCAACTCTCCATTTGGCATGTGTAAAACATGTAATGGTTTAGGTGTAAAAATGGAATTTGATCCTGATTTAGTAATTCCTGATAAAACAAAGTCAATTTTAGATGGTGCAATTGTTCCCTGGAGTGGGAGGTTTTCATCATTTAGACGACAAGCATTAAGAGCTGTTGGAAAGAAGTTTGGTTTTGATTTAATGACTCCAATTGAAAAAATAAAACCAAAACATCTTAAAATTATTCTATATGGTACTGATGATTTAATTGATTTTAGGTATCATTCAAAATCTGGAGATTCGTCTTGGCAATACACTGATGCCTTTGAAGGAGTTTTAGTAAATCTTCAACGTGTATTTATGGAAACTGATTCTGAATCAAAACGTGAATGGTTAAAACAGTTCATGCGAGATACTCCTTGTAATACATGTAATGGTAAAAAACTAAAACCTGAATCCCTTGCAGTCAAAATCAATGATAAAGGAATAATGGATGTATGTAATATGCCAATTGATCACTGCTATGACTTTTTCTCTGCTTTGAAATTAACTGAAAATGAGCAATACATTGCTAGAGATGTTCTAAAAGAAATTAAAGAACGACTGGAGTTTTTAATGAATGTTGGATTGAATTATCTTACATTGAACAGGTTGAGTTCTACATTATCTGGTGGTGAGTCTCAACGAATTAGATTAGCAACACAGATTGGTTCTAATCTTACTGGTGTTTTGTATGTCCTCGATGAGCCTACAATTGGTTTACATCAACGTGATAATGAAAGACTCATTAAAACGCTAACAAAGCTACGAAATCTGGGTAATACAGTAATTGTTGTAGAGCATGACAAAGAAGTTATACGAAATTCAGATTGGATAGTAGATTTAGGTCCTGGGGCAGGTGTGCATGGTGGAAATGTAGTTTTCGAAGGGACAGTTGATAAAATTCTTAATGGACACAAATCAGTTACAGGTGATTATCTAAAGAATAATTCTTTGATAACTCTACAAGGCAAAACTCGTAATCCTTCTGGTTCAATAATTGTCAAGAGCGCATCAGAAAACAATCTAAAAGATATTGATGTTGAAATCCCATTGGGTCTTTTTGTTTGTGTAACGGGAGTATCAGGATCTGGAAAATCTACCTTGATAAATGATATATTACTTAAATCATTAGAAAATCATTTTTACAAATCAAATGTTAGACCAGGAAGTCACAAAGAGATTGTTGGTTTGGAAAATATTGATAAAGTAATTGCAATTGATCAATCTCCTATTGGTAGGACTCCTCGTTCAAATCCTGCAACTTACATTGGAGCATTTACCCCAATTAGAGAACTTTACGCAAATACTGAATTGTCAAAAGAACGTGGGTATGCTCCAGGTCAATTCTCATTTAATGTAGCAGATGGTAGATGTTTTGCTTGTGATGGCGATGGCGTCAAACAAATTGAAATGCAGTTTTTATCAGATGTTTATGTAAAATGCGATGAATGTAAAGGTAAGAGATACAATTCTGAAACCCTAACTGTACTATACAAGGGCAAAAATATATCAGATATTTTAGATATGACAGTCTACGAAGCGTTGAATTTCTTTGAAAATGTTCCTGCAATAAAACGAAAATTACAAACAATTTATGATGTTGGGTTAGGTTATATCAAGTTGGGGCAATCCTCTACCACCCTTTCTGGTGGCGAAGCTCAAAGAGTAAAACTTGCCTCAGAACTATCAAAAAGAGGTACCGGAAAGACTCTCTATATCTTAGATGAGCCTACTACCGGATTGCATTTTGCAGATGTTCAAAAATTGCTAGATGTCCTTAACAGATTGGTTAACTTGGGAAATACTGTGGTAGTAATAGAGCATAACATGGATGTAATCAAAAATTCTGATTGGTTAATTGATCTTGGGCCTGAAGGGGGTGATGAAGGAGGTAGAGTTGTATCTACTGGAACACCTCAAGATGTTTCAAAAGCCCCTGGAAGTTACACTGGAAAGTATTTGAAAAAATTATTAAAAAAATGACATTTAATATTTCTAAAATTATCCTTCCTACACATCCTGGAATATATTTGATGAAAGATTCTGATGGAAAAATTATCTATATTGGAAAAGCGAAGAATCTAAAAAATCGAGTAAAATCTTATTTTCTCAAAAACCAAAATTACAAGACTCAAAAACTAGTGAAAAATATTTCTAATATTGAATTTGTTTTAACTGATAATGAAAGTGAAGCATTTCTTTTAGAATCAAACATGATCAAAAAATATCGCCCAAGATTCAATATTGAATTAAAAGATCAACAGAGATACACATATCTTCGAATTTCTGATGAGAAATATCCCAGATTATTAGTTGCAAGAAGAACTAGGGACGGAAAATTTTTGGGTAAGGGAAAAACTTTTGGACCTTTCACTCAAGGAAGTTCAAAACTGCTTACAATTGGGGCATTAAGAAAAGCATTTCAAATAAGAATCTGTAAAACTCTTCCAAAAAAGGTATGTCTAGAATATCATTTGGGAAACTGTGAGGGACCTTGTGAATTTAAAGATGCAGAAGAAAGATATCCAAAACATGTGGCCGCATTAGAAGAAGTTCTCAAAGGGAAAAATCAGACCAAAATTTTCACAAAAAAATTAGAAGAAGAAATGCATCAAGCTGCCAAACTTCAACAATTCGAGCGTGCAAAGGATATCCGAGATACTTTGATCAGGCTTGGAAGTCTTCAAACTAAACAAAAAATGGAATATGTCAAAAATTCTGATGAAGAATACTTTGGTATAGGAATTCAAGAACAGGTTGCTACCGTTATGAATTTTAGAATGATTCATGGTGTGATTAGAGATAGTGATAAATTCTTTTTTGATCTAGTTGGAGATAACTCCTTTTCAAATTTTCTATACCAATATTATTCAACACATAAAATTCCAAAATTTATTCTTGTTAGTGAACTTCCTGATAATCAAAAATTATTAGAGTTGTTGCTTTCAGAACAAGCTGGATTTGCTGTAAAAATACTGATTCCTACTAAGGGAAAGAAAAAAGACATCATAAATCTTATTTTGAAAAATATCGAATTAATTCATTTAAAAGGTGGCGATCCTGGTCTGGTTGAATTAAAAAAAATCCTAAATCTACCTGTAATTCCTAATGTCATTGAATGTTTTGATATTTCAAACCATGGTGCAGATTTTGCAGTAGGTTCAATGTCTAGGTTTGTTGGTGGAAAACCAAATAAATCAGATTATAGAAAATTCAAAATCAAAACAGTCTATGGTAGAGATGATTTTGCTATGATTGGGGAAATTATCAAACGAAGATACTATAGGTTGCTAGAAGAAAATGCTGATCTTCCTGATCTGATAGTAATTGATGGTGGTAAAGGACAGCTAAATGCTGCAATGAAATCTTTAAAATCTCTTGGATTGAAGCTTGGATGTATTTCTTTGGCAAAAGAAAATGAAGAAGTATTTGTACCAAAGAGGAAAAATCCTATTTTAATTTCTAAAGATAGACCTTCTTTGAAAATTTTACAACATGCACGAGATGAAACACACAGATTTGGAGTTGCCTATAATAGAACTATTCGTAAAAATCAGATAAAATAAGAAAAAAGGAAAAAGTTTTGGTTAGTTCACAGTAACACTACCAATCATCCATGGGTGAACCATACAGAAGTAATCATAACTGCCTGCCTCTTCAAAGGTAAATGCAAAAGTTGCATCTGCCATGAGTAGACTGCTATCAAATACACCTGATGGGCCATCAGCTGGACTTCCACTAGTTACTGTATGTGCTGCTGTGTCTACATTAGGCCATTCTACTGTATCTCCAACATTAATTGTGATGTCTGCTGGTAAGTAGCATGAATTAGTTTCTTCACATCCTGGAACTGAAGTTCCAACTGGAATTTCAACACTGTGTGTTTGTGGTCCTACTGATTTTTCCATTACAGTTTCTTCCATCATAGTTTCCTCTTCAGGAGTTTCTTCCATCATTTTCTCCTCCATCTTTGAATCTTCTTCTTTGACTTTGTCTGCAATGTCTGCAAACGGATCCATCTGAGTTTCTGGCTCAATTGACTTTGAAATTACTGGAGCGGAAACAGTAGGGCCTGCATTTTGAACACCGTCCATATAGAATGCAAATCCTACGCCTATAGCAACAATTGCAACTGAAAATGCAATTGCGGCTTTGTCTATACCTGCCATAATTGATCCATGACTTGTTGAATACTAAATAAACCTAACAGTCATTATCATGTTGATAATTTCAATTATTCCTGTCTTTGGAATTTTAATATTTGATTTGGTGTTTTTAGATGCTGCTTTCATTTCTGAAATCTAGATTTTTTCAAATATTTACAAAGATTTCAATAATCATTTGAAAACTTCAACTGATCATCCTAATTGAATATTTTTAGTTGTCAATGATGTTGAACAAATCTTTATTTGATGAATTGATGTATAATCTAATTGTACATAACAAGTGAGATCTCACCAAGTAATTTGCCATTTTTGATTTTAATCTTGTTTACACTAGACATTTTTCCTAGCTAGATTTTTATTTGAATCAATCAGCTCAAATTCTATTTTTAATTTTCTCTGTTTTATTAATTGTCTGATGAATTGGATTCTTTTTTCTATGAATTCATCTTCAATTTTTGAATTGTATATAAAATGATCATACATTATTTTTTCATCTAATTTCATTTTGATTTTGTCTTCATTTTTTATAATAAAAACTCCAATTCCCCAAAATAAACCAACATGAAGTGCAACATATTTTGATTGTACATTTGTCACTTTATCCTTGTAGATATCAACATGATTTCTATTCTGTTCAACTATTGAATCATTTGTTTGAATAACCCATGAAATTTTCTTTGCATCACCATCTGAATAAAAAATATGATGCAATGTTCAATCAAGAAGAAGTTTTTTACCTAAATAAACCCCTTGATATGGATTTACATAAAATAGTTGTTTAATTCTTACCTTCAACAATAATATCTTTTGATATTATAATGCTGACCTTTTATTCAATAAAATCATAATTCAAAATAAAATGAAAATTAGAATTACCACTGATATTGTGTTTAAGTTAATGTTGTAATTTCTTTTTTATTGTCATCATCAGGATCATATCCCCTTTTTTTGTGAATAGAGTCAATAACTCCTTTGGTAAATTTATCAAAATTTTTATCTTTCATAGAGTCTATTACCTCATCTACTGTTTTATTCATATGAATTTTTTTACATAGACGATCAGCCTCAGAGCAATAGGATTCAATGTATCTTTGTATGTAGTCGTATTCTGGCCCTTCTATTCCTATTTCCAATCTTCTTTGGCTTAGTCTTTCTCTCCACGTTACACTCATTTAATCAACTTTATTACTATTGTATCAAATTTAAGGATAAACGTGTCTTTTATGTATTTGAAAGCATGACTCTAAATCAAAACGATTTGATGAAAATTAATAAAAAAATTAAAAATTTCTGATTAAATTCTAAACATCCTATTTTAAATTGGTTCTCAATTAATGGCAATTTGGAATTTTTTAAAAGGAATTTACTTTAGATACCATGATTCAGTATCCCATTTCCACACTAAGGAGCATCCACCACACCATTGACAGGTATTATCTCCAACATAGATGTGATCTCTTTTTGGATGACTGCATTTTTCGCATCTAGGGTCACAATACGAGCAAATCGGCAGGTTAGTTTTTGCATACAATAGTTTTGGCCTATCGCATGTCTCACATCTTTGTTCTAGAGACAATTCTCTAGTTAACTAATTTATGATCTATTTTAATGCTTAAGTGTATTTTGTACAAAAAATACCAATATTATTTGAATTCTAATTGGTATAATGCTCTATTCAAACTCAAATAATGTAATTAGTTCTAAAGTAAAGAGAAATAATTATTCTGAAATTATTTTTATCTTACCGATACTATGTTTTGATATATCTTTGTGGATGTTTGATATTGTTTCATCTTTGAATGTCAGATCGCATACATAACATTTGAAACCATCACATGTCATACAATTTATTTTAATTTTTTGTATTAAAGTAACACGTAGAAATTATCAGTATAGTGTATCCAAAAATTTAATTGTTATTTTCTATAATCCCATATTTCTACATTAAATGACATTAAATAATCGTATATTTCAAATCCTCTTTTTGTACAACCAGAATTATTGTGTGATGGTTTATTGCCTCTTAAATATGCCCAATTTTTAATCATTATTTTTCTTTTATTCCACGGATATCTAAACCTAAAGTTCCAATCCAAAAGATTCTGCAATAGACGAAAATTTTCTATATGACTCTAAATATTCTCTCCCTCTTTGAGTAATCACAAATGTATTTGTCCCATCAAATTGGATCTTGTTTATTAAACCAGAACCTGTCAAATTTTTTATAAATCCAGATAGTCTTGAATGTGAAAGGTTTGCCTTTGACAAAAGATGAGTAATTCTTATTCCTTCTTGACCTGTCTGCTCTGTAGCATCAAGCAAATCTGCTACTATCTGAGTGGTGGTTCTATATGATACCATAATGGGCAAGATTTGTATATTTTATTTAAAGCTTACTCATAATAACCAATATCTACCAACCATTACCACTCATTACCAATAGTATATATAGCCGAGCAATAGTGAAAAATCATGAGTAAAACTCAAGAAACAAAAGATGTTTTTGGAATTTACGAGGATAGCCTTGATAGCAGCTTTGCTACTATAAACAAAGTAACCCCAAGATTCCACCAGTCTATAACAGACCTACAACAACAATATATGCAAACTTGTGAAAATACAATAAGAGCATTTATCTCTACACAAAAAGAATTTGCAACCAAAGCAGGAATTAACGCAAACATTCCTGATGCAGCTCTTAATGTTCTCAGAGATACAACTGAGCAAGTAAACAAGGCATATTCTTTACAAAGTCAAATAGTTCAAACGTCTATTGACACTACAAAACAAAACATAAAGACATACAACGACAATGCAAAAACATTTGCTGATCTAAACAAAAACATAATCCAATCCTGGATAACTGTATTTACACTAAAAAACTAGTGTAAGTATAATTTTTCTTTTTTTCTATTTTTATCCTAAAAATATACTGCAAAATACTGTCATTACACACAATTTGAGCAAACAACTGATCCATTTAGTAAAACAAGGTTCTAAGTCGATACTATCACAAAAATATGGTTCTGTAACAAAAAAATCAATACGTTTGACACATAAAATTCTATAACTAATGTAAGCCAGTTTAACATAATTCCTATCTTCCTTCCTTTATCCTATCACAAGTTTATTTTAAAATCTGTGAACCCTATTTTTTTAATTCTCTTAAATTAAAACTCGAAAATTTTGAAAATAAATAATAAATTCCACTCAACTAGTTCTACCAGAGTAAATTCTTGAATGATTGCTAAATGAATTCCTCAAAGATATTGACCAATTCTAACCTCCGAATCAATGGATAGGATGATGTAATGTATGTTATTATTGTTAACAAAGTTAACGCAGAAGATAAATCTATGAAAAAATCACTAAAATCATGAAACAAACAAAATTACAAGGAAAATCAGAATTTCACATTGCTTCAACTGGCAATGACGAGTACAAAAGATGCCCTGAATGTGGACAAAATGAGATTCCATTTAAAATGGGAGTCTGCATATGTGGATATCAAGTGGGGAAAATACAGTATATTAAAAACACAAAACTGTTTGCAAAAAACTACTATCCTCGTCAAGACCAATTTGACATTGCAATAGAGGAAACCTTTGCAGGAATTCCTGAATGGAAAAACTAACGAATTTCCTAGTAGATATGAGATATTGAATATCCATATATGAAAAGAGAAACATCATCTATGAATTTTTCTACATTTTTCGTCTGACCTGCAAATACTAGTTACTCATTGTATATGAGAAACTAAATATTCATGTCAATGTCATGCCCTCTAGAAAACAGTGTTTAGTATTTTTTTGGGAATAAATTGCACAACGTATGATTAGCATAATGTTGTTGAGAAATGCTTCTCTAATTACAAATTGGGAATAATGACACTGGTAATGCTAGATGGGTAACACGAGACCAATTCAACACAATTATTTTCTACACTTGTCACATACAGCATCAAAAGTTTCTTTATCTAATCTAAGAGAAATCCCTGATGAATAACATTTTGAATCCGTCCTATCATGCGTACCAAAACATCCTGCATTTTTCACATAGTGGAACTGTAATGATTCCTGTATCATTTAGCAATACTTCAGTTGGCAATGTCTCTACATCTCTGTCGTTACATTTGTGACACGTGTCTTTCATGGAAATACGAATAGATTTAGGGTTAATTTCAAGCAAATGACTGAATTTTGTTTCGATCTGAGTCAACAGTTTTTTGCAAATATTTCTTAGTGATATGATAAATCTCAATACTATAATTCCTTTAAAACTGAAAGAATTTTACCTTATTTTTCTGAATCTGTAAATAACCACGAAAAAGCTACCTTTTTTGTCTATATAATTTGAATACCTTACTTATGATCATAGATTGAAAGGTGTACTTATGCTTGAATCACACGCCTTCTTTTCTAAGATGGTAGATGAACTAGTAGAATTCTCCGAGTATGATCCAGAATTAGCTGATGGAATAAAGTGGCTTGATGATCAGGCTCAGAAAAAAGGCATTACATTTTACGATATGGTTTTTGAAGTGTTATACAAACATGATGTAAACTCCAAAGCAAAAGAATGGCTTAGTACAAGAAATTAATTATTTTCTTAAATCCATTGTCTTGTATTCGCATCCTTGTGGACCACAATATTTTCCAACATAGACAGCTTTTGGTCGGTATAATGCTGGTTTTGGTGCTGCTTCAGCAAACTTTTCCTCAATGATATGGGCTGACCATCCCACAACTCTTGAAATTGCAAAGATTGGTGTATTGAGATCTACTGGAATTTTTAACATATAATAGATTGAAGCACTGTACAAATCTACATTTGGATAAATGTCTATATCTTTTTGAGTTTTCATTTCAGAAATGGTTGTATTTTCAACTTTTTCTGTCATATCAAACCATGGTTCTCTGGTTTTTTCACCAAGTTTTCTTGATAGTTCTTTTAAAACCTGTGCTCTTGGATCATAGGTTTTGTAAACTGCATGACCCATCCCCATAATTCTATCGCCTTTACTCATCTTCTCTTTAATCCAAGGTTCAACTTTTTCTATTTCACCAATTTCTAGCAACATTTTCATAACTTCTGTATTTGCTCCTCCATGTAATTCTCCACTTAATGCCCCAATTGCAGCACTTGATGCTGAATACATATGTGCTCTTGTTGATGCCACCTGTCTTGCTGTAAATGTTGATGCATTGAAAGTATGATCAGCATGAAGAATCAAACAGATATCAAAAATCCTCTCAACCTCTGGATCCTGTCTTTCACCAGACATCATGTAAAGAAAATTGGCAGCATGACCTAGTGAAGGATCAGGATCTATGATTTTTAATCCATTTCTAATTCTCTGCCAACTAGCAATGATGGTAGGAACCTTTGCAATTAGATTGATTGATCTTTCATAACTTGCATCTTTAGCAGAAAATTCTTCATCATAATATCCTGCAAGTGCAGCCACAAATGCTTGAAGCATATCCATAGGATCTGCATCTTTTCTCCAATTTCCCATGTTCTTTTGCATTTGCTTTGGAATGTATCTTGCCTCGATCAATTTTCTATCAAATTCATCTAATTGTTGTTTATTTGGCAGACTATCATAAAGCAGTAAATATGATGTCTCCTCAAAGCTCGAATTTTTTGTAAGATCTAAAATGTCATATCCACGATAAATCAGCTTACCTTTTTCACCATCTATGTTTGAGATTTTACTATCTGCAACCTCAATTCCTCGCAAGCCAATATTTTTGGTTTCCATACTGAGCCTACCAAAATTCTTCTATTATATTTTCGCCGGAATTATGTCTTTGAAGTTTAGTTATTAGTCTAATATGACAACTTTTGGTCATAAATGAGAATTTTTAATCAAAAATTAAATGACTCCTAAAGAACGCAAAAACTTACAAAAATTAGATGACTTGGTACTAAATGCCTCTCCTGAGGAACTAAAAAAGATTCAAAAAATTGATTATCAAACCCAAAAAGAAGGGTTATCATTGTATGGGGTCTATGTTGATTCTAACTCTTTGATTAATCAAAGCATCAAAAAGTCATTTAGAGAATTTTAATTTCTCATTCTTAATTTAAATGAGGGTTTGTAATTTTTTCAAATATATTGGCAGCGTCTAAAATCAAGAAGCCTATAACCAAAAAAACTGTAAAAAAGACTCTTGATAAAAAAAAAATAACCAAAAAAACTCTATCTATATCTAAAAAAACTGTAAAATCCAAACGAACAAAAGTTATTTGTATTTCTCATAAGGAAGATGCTGATGGGATTAGCTCTGCAGCATTAATCCGTCAAGCTTTTGGTGGAGATGCAATTCTTGTTGATTATCCCGGTCAAATGGAAGCCTTACAACAAGTAATTCAAGATGAAAAACTAAAATCTTTGTACATTTGTGATTTGGGACTGTCCAAAAAAACCCAAGATGAATTTATAGATATTTTATCAACTCTTAGAAAAAATAAAGTTACAGTTACTTACATTGATCATCATGACATTGATCCTAATGTGATAAAGTCTCTAGAAAAAATCAAAGTGAAGATCATTCATGATATCAATGAGTGTACAACTGTACAGGTTTACAATGCATTTAAATCTAAACTCAATGATCATGCTTCATTTGTTGCAACATGTGCAGCTATTACTGATTATATGGAAGACAGACCTATAGGTTCAAAATTACTTCAAATTTATGATAGGCAATTTGCATTAATCAGTGCAACTGTGCTTACTTACAACATAGTAGGACATCAAAAAGAACCTGACTATCTGTTATATCTGGTAGAAGAATTGGCAGAATCTAAGTTCCCACATGATATTCCAAATACTTTTGAGTTTGCTCAAATTCAAGTAGAAAAACTTTCACAGATGATTGCCAAAGTAAAGGCAGGAATGAAAACCATGAAAAATCTTGGTTATATGGAAATTCTGGATGCAGGCGCAAGTGGTGCTGTTAATTTTGTGATGGGATTGTCAGGTAAAGATGTTGGTGTTGCATACAAAGAAAGAGTTGATCATGGTATCTATGCTGTTTCAGTTAGAGGCTCTAAGCACTGTAAAGTTCACTTGGGCAAGATTGTAAATATACTAGCAACTGATCTTGGTGGTTCTGGTGGTGGACATGATAAAGCATGCGGTGCAGTAATTCCAAAACCAAAAATAAAAAAATTCATCACAGAATTAAACAAAAAAATAAAATAATCACTGTAAGAATCTAGGAATTTTTTTTCCAATATGAGAAATTGAAATTCTTCCTGGCCCAGCTGCAATAATTACAAGAACTGCAGCTAACATCACTAAATCCCACTCCCATCCACCTTGAGAAATAAAAAAACCATTTTCCCATCTTATGTGAAATATCGCACCAAGCAAAATCGCCGTAAATACTGTACCTGTAATTCGGGTTAATACTCCTACAACTAGGAATATGCCTCCGATGAATTCTGCTAGTGCAATTGGTAATTGCATTTCAGGTGGAATTCCAATACTGATTAGCCATTCTTGCCAACTAGGATCAAATTTCTTTAAACTATGTACAATGAATATGACTCCAATTGATGCTCTGATGCCCCAGTGAGTAATGTCATGCAAAACATTTTCCTTGAAGGCTGCCTCTGTATTCATGGCCACATTTTTTTGAAATTTGTTAAAAGGATTTATCCAAATCAAAAATGAAGTTGGGAAAATTTATTAATATTTTGTAAACAAAAATTTATCTAAATTGAATCTAAAAATTATTGCACCTGTAATTGTAATTGGTATTGCAATTACTATACTTGTTGTTTCATTCCAAGATGAATCACCTGGTCAGATCACTGTTATTCCTACTGATTCTAATCCTATTGACTTTGCGCATGTTGAACCTACTGTAATGGAGACAAATGGTGTCAAGCATATAATTTCACTTGATAAAATCAAAGGCGGAGGGCCACCAAAGGATGGAATTCCTTCTATTGACAACCCTGTGTTTGCAAATGTTCCAGATTCTCATTTCATGTCTGATTCTGATACTATTATTGGATTGGAAATTAATGGAGATGCAAAAGCTTATCCTCTCTTTATCTTAGTTTGGCATGAGATAGTAAATGATAATGTTGGTGGAACTCCTGTTGCTGTCACTTATTGCCCCTTGTGTTATACTAATCAAGTCTTTGAGAGAATAATTAATGGACAAGAAGTAGAATTTGGAACTTCTGGAAAACTATACAACAGTAACTTGTTGATGTATGATAGATTTACAGAGTCTTATTGGAGTCAGGCACTTGGAATGGCTGTTAAAGGTGAATTAAGCGGATACAAACTAAATTTGATTCCATTTGATGTCATTACTTGGGGTGACTGGAAAGCACTTCACCCTGATACCTTGGTCCTTACAACTGAGACTGGATACATCCGTTCGTATGCAACTGATCCTTATGGAAATTATTACACAGAGCCAAGAATACTGTTTCCAGTAGAGCATAGTGATGATCGAATGCATCCAAAAGAAATTATTCTTGGATTTAATCAAGGAAATATCTACAAGGCCTACAAACAAAGTGACATCGAGTCAAATACTATCCTTAATGACTCCATTGATAACAATCCTGTACTGCTTGTTTCGTTATTTTCTCAAAACTCCCGTGCTTTTGAACGAACACTTGATGACAAAGTTCTAGACTTTGAGTATATTAAAAATAAAATTATCGATACACAAACAAATTCTGAATGGAATTATGATGGTTTGTCAATTTCTGGTGAATATGAAGGAAGACAATTAGAACGACTACCCATTGAGCCTGGATTTTGGTTTGAGTGGGTTGCATTTCATCCAGAAACTCTAGTTTATGGTGATGTCTAGATGAAACCTATCAAAAAAGCTATACTTGTTGGAATTCTTACTATGGCCATTTATCTTTCCGTAGTTGTAATTACTACCCCTGCCTTAGAGCCTTTGAATGCCATTAGTGCTGCATTTCAACTAAATTCTATAGTCATTATTGGAATGGGAATTGGAATCGGATTACAAGTTTTCTTGTCTGAAAAAAGTAAATTGTTAGGATGCAAACTTAGCGTAAAGAAAAAAGCGTTTGGAGGAAATTCGGGCAGCACTGCTGTAACATCCTTTTTCTCCTTTTTCTCTTTGGTTCCACTTGGCTGTTGTGGTTGGTGGTTGTATGCATTATCTTTACTTCCAAGTGTTGTTGGAACTGGTGTATCTGCAGTATTGATTGAATATAGTCAAGTTTTAGCTTATATTGGCCTTGCAATTATTTTTGGATTTGCAGGATTGACTGCATACAAACTAAAACAAGAGCAACAGTTACAAAAAATTGTTTAATCTGTTTTAATTGAGAATGCTAAAAGATCCCCCTTATTTTTACTGAGAAACTTTGCAATTTTAGCCATAAACCCATATTTTTTATCTCTCCATTTTACAACTTCTTTGGTTTCTATTTCTGATAGTATTTTGACAATTCCTGTTATCCATTGACCAGTAACTTTCCCACTAATAGTACAAGTTGCAATTTTTACATCTTGGTTATTTCTAAGACGTTTTACTTTTCCTGTTTGATCACGAGTAACAACATAAATCAAATTATTTTTTACAACAAACCAAACCGGCGTTCTTACCGGCTTGTTATTTTTTCTATATGTTTCAAGTGAAATATATTTTTGTGATTCTAATTCATTCAAATTGAACATCTCTATTCTTGTTCGTACTTGATCTATAATATTAGTATCTAGAGAAAACACCAAGTTTTGATTTTGCTGAAAACATGATGATTGCAAATATTGAAACTACTAAAACTAATGATACAATTGTCCCAAATTCTGGTATCACTAATCCCTCTTTGATTTCTACTTTAATTGATTCTTTATGTTCTGATGTTGTACCCTGGTTTGCTGTAATGGTATACATGCCGTCTTCTTTCCACATTGGTCCTCCTATTTTAATTCCCACTTCAAAATCTCCATTTAGTCCTGGTGTAACTTGTGCCACTGTAACTATATTTCCTGTAGGAGAATTAACAACAAATGTGATGTCTGCTCCCCAAAAACTAGTGTTTCCGACAATCTTTATTGTGTCTGAACCCTCAATTGCATCTGCTGACATTGTAATTCCGCTTATTATGGCCTGTTTTTCTTCTTCAACCACTGATTCTTGAACTGGTTGGGTAATCTGATTTCTTGGAAGGTCTTGTGTTGTAACCGTAAATTGAGTTTGTGCTGTGATGTTGGTTTCTTCATGGCCTGCAGTTACTGTATATGTTCCTGCCATAAAGCTTGGAAGGGTTGGTTGAAGTAACTTCCTAAATTCTCCATTATCTCCAATTGTTATTGCCGGGGCATATACAATTATTCCATTTGGATCTGTCACAATAAGTTTTACTGGTTTGTATTCTGTCACTCCTGTTATTTTTCCGGTAATCAATACAGAGTCCAAGGACTTTATGTTCTCAGAAGATGCGCTGATTTCTATTGAAGGCTCTGCAAAAGCTGATGTGGATACAAATGATATTGCAATTAAAATCATTAGTATTGTTTTAGACCCTTTTTTCACTAAGTTCTAATTACATATTACTTGTATTTGAATTAATAGCCTTCTTGTCATTCAAATTTTTTGTGATCGTTTCTGATTTTTCTGATGATTTTCTTTACCTGTCTATATCCTAAAATAGGAAGAATACAATAAGGACATCCTATTTGCATAACTGAACAGCAACAATAACATTGACATTTTCCCTTTTCATGATTACATTCTTGGCAATTCATGTTTTTTACTCCTTGGTTTTGATCTTAATCTGGTTTTACAATAGGGGCCGGTATTTTCTTCAGTAAAGAAAAACAATGCGCACAATGAACACCATTTTTGGCCTATTTTGTAACGTAGATTATTTGTAAATGAATCTGTTTTTAGACGTTCACATAATCCACGACACATTTGAACCATAAATGTAATTAATTCAAAAATCTATTTAAAAAAATTCCCAAATTTTTATTCTGAAACTTCAATAATTGCATCAATTTCTGTCATTGAGTTTAATGGTAAACTAGCTACTCCCACTGCAATTCTTGAGTGTTTTCCTTTCTCACCAAATACCTCAAAAAACAGATCTGAAGCTGAATTGATGACTTTGGGGTGCTGTGAGAATTCTGAAGCAGAATTTACAAATCCTGACAATTTGACAATTTTGGTAACTTTATCTAAATCTCCTAATTCTCTCTTTATCTGTGCTAAAATGTTAACTGCACACATTCTTGCAGATTTCTGAGCCATTTCTATATTGTTATTTGAAACCTTTCCCGTGAAGATTACTTTGCCATTTTCCATGGGAATTTGTCCAGAAATATAGAGCAAATTTCCAATTCTAACTGCAGGAACATATGATCCTGCTGGTGTTGGGGGATTTGGAAGTTTCACTCCTAAAGTTTCAAGTTTTTCTTCAATCAAGACTATGATGCCAAATTTAGTCTGATTTTAATTTTTACTTATCTTAATGTGAATTTTTTCGCCCTTGTTGGAATTATTTTGATATATTGTTCTAGTTTTGTAACCTTGTTTTTGGAGACATCCATCTAAAATAGAAACCCAAGGTAGCGAATGTCCACTGTTCAGTTTTGACTCAATTGTAATGTTTTTTGTATTTGCTTCAAAGTTTACATGACCTGAACACGTGACCTGCATCACTGCATCTATTATTTCTATGATGTCATCAAGTGATTTTGCCTTTAAAGAAATTCCATTTTTTTCTAATAATTTGAACATATCAAATTCATGTTTTTTTGATACCATTGTAGAGTTTAGAACATACATCAATCCTGATTCATCTACCGTTTTGATGATTTTGTAAATCTCCTGTGCATCTGATTTTGTCATGTCCGCAAGAGCTTTAGTTTTTACTGCATTCTTCCATATGCTTGAAAATATTTTTTCTTGATTTATCCCGAGAATTTCAGTTGATGAAAAAATTGCCCCTTTCCCATTATTGTTATTGATCATTAACAATTCAGTTTCATCAAAAATAAAGCAACTTTGAATGATTTCTGATGCTCTGATCTCTACCCCCTCTGGAATTTTTCTATATGATTCAGAGCAAATTTGTGTTGGGGAAACAAGTAGTTTGACATCTAAATTTCGACGTAGTACTGTTAGTAGCTGTTCTTTACATTCAGATAATAATCCAAAACCCCATTGATCTGTTATTATTTTGATTGATGATTTTGAACCTTCAATCATAGTTTGGAGCTGAGTTAAGACATTATTTGCACTAATGTGAAAGTATCTTTTTTCTTCAGATCCTCGTGATTTTCTACTTTCCTCACTTGCCTTCTTCAAATTGGATATCAGAGTGTTCATTGCATTTACTTTGTTGATTTGTTCATGAATAATTCCATCAAAGGCATCCTCAGGAGCTATCGCTGTACACATTATTGGCTTACTTTTAGAAATTATTACCAGCTTCTTATTTTCTAGTTTTAGTAAAGTTGGATAAATTTTTGTTCTTGGAATCTCCGAATAATACGCTAATTCACTTGCCGATACTGTCCCTTTAGCAATTAGGGTTACATATGCTTGTGCTTCATACTTGCTTAATCCAAATTCTTCTAAACTTACTGTTAATGCATGTTCATTTACCATGGTTTTCCTTGATTTGTTATTAGGTAAAATTGAGAGCTAAATTCCTTTATACAAATACTCAAAAAAAATCAAAATTGTATCTGTAGGTGCTTGTCACTGTGGTTACTAAATTAATTGTTACACTGTATTCAAATACAAAATCTTGATCAACTAAATGGTATGTTGGTTAAATGCAGTGTTGACACATTAGAATATGAAACCATATCTCATTCTGTCACTCTTGTTCCAAGATTGGAATATTCAATAACCCTGTTAGATGAGATTATTGTAATCCTTAAGAAAAAAAGAAATGATCTAAAAAAATCAAACAAAGATTTAGTTGATGATTTTAATGAAAATGATCAAATTTTTCTTAAATCAATCGAGTTAGAACGAATCGTTGTCTTTTCTCTGGAAACCCTCTTTCAAGTAAAAAAAAGAACTGGAAATATCTCTAGTGTAAGTAGCATTCCTGAAGTTCTACTTTCCTCAATTCCAATGATTAGAACTGTTAGTGCGCAATTATTTGATATTGTTCCAAATTGTAGCCAAATGCTATCTGAAATCTCTGTCCATTTAGGCAGTATAGTATTGGATTCCGCTGCACTCACAAAGGCAAGATTTGACTTTAGTCAATCAAATGAAGAATCTTCAACTCTACTTGATAAAGTAAAGTTGATGGTGGACTCTAAAATAAGTAAGCAGTACCCTAATCTTAATTTTTTTAAATCATGCAATGTTTGACACTCCTTCATTCTAAACGGAATTTTTCAAAGGATCTAGACCGTATTAGATCAATCTCTTCAAAAATTGATAAAAAACTATCTGAGGTAAAACCTTCTGATAAAGATAAAATTGATAAACTCTCTTTAGAAGAACTACAGGATTTAGATAAAATTGTTGGAATTGCAGATTTTATGCTATGTAAGTATGCTGACAAAAAAGAGATGAGTTCAATTCTAAAAGACTTTGTATCTGTCATATCTGATACTGCTGATTCCCTAGATGACTTAGATGATGAAGTCTCTGAACTGATAATTTCAGCTGAAGACTCTATTAACAAAGTAAAAGATATGCATACCCATATCTCTGATGAATCTGATTTCAAGAAGAGATATCGTAATGGACCTGATTATGACGAACATGAAACAAGTGCAATTAATTTAACCAAATTTGCTATAGAGATTAACACCGTAGGATACCAACAAAATTCTCAAGGAGATGCTGCGTAGGTAATTAATATGAGTTTAGCCCCACAAGAATTAGAAAACACTGCAAGCAAATATGCTTCTGAAGCCATCAAATTTGATTCTCAAGGTGCACGTGGCATGGCAATTACTCATTATCAACATGCTATTGATTCGCTTGTAAAACTATTACAACTTTATCCTAACAGCAAGCTTAATCCAATTTACAAAGAAAGATGTACCTCGTATCATAATAGAATTAATGCATTACAGCAGGCTCATGGTGTAGAACCTGCAGTTGACCCAAAAGCATCTGAAGAAGAACAAAAGGCATCCGTTAAGAGGCAAGAAACAGAAAATGATTTTGAAGAACTAATAATGAAAGAAAAACCAGATGTAACCTGGGATCAGGTAATTGGTTTAGATGATGCTAAAAGTGCATTACGCGAATCAATTGTATATCCTACAAAAAGACCTGATTTGTTTCCTCTAGGCTGGCCAAAAGGAATGTTGCTTTATGGACCTCCAGGTACTGGAAAAACAATGCTTGCAGCTGCTACTGCAAATGAGATGGATGGTTACTTTATCAATGTGGATGCCTCCTCAATGATGAGCAAATGGTTAGGTGAAGCCGAAAAAAATGTTTCAAAGTTATTTGCCATGGCAAGACAATATGCTGAAAAAGAAGGTAAACCCGTTATTTTGTTTGTAGATGAAGTTGACTCACTATTGGGTTCTAGAAATAGTGAAGTAGGCGGAGAAGTCAGAACAAAAAACCAATTCCTTACAGAAATGGATGGTGTTAATGGTAAAGGAAAAGATTTGATGTTATATGTAATTGGGGCAACAAACAAACCCTGGAGTCTTGATTGGCCATTCTTGAGAAGATTCCAAAAGAGAATCTATGTGTCACTACCAACACAGGAAGCAAGAGAAAATCTATTTGAGCAATATACTGCTCCTCTAAGAAAAGATTACAGAGTAAATCAAGCTGAATTGGCAAAATTGTTTGATGGATATAGTGCAAGTGACATCAAAGATGTCTGTCAAGCTGCACAGATTAAGACTGTTCATGAAATCTTTGATGCACCTGATTATCATGAACCAATTGAAGGTGAAGAGTCTGTACAACCAAGAGAGCTCACCACAGCTGATTTCAAAGAAATTATGGTAAGAAGAAAACCAAGCGTTTCACTTGAAATGATTCGCGCTTATCACAAATGGAGTGAAGAGTTCCAAGCTCTCTAAACATACAAATTTTCTTGCGATCAATACCTTCTTCTTCTAGTCCACATAAAACTTAAATTCACATTCAATCGGACTCTACGAGGGTCACAATTACTACAAAGAAATCAAACCATGCAAAAAAGTTTGGAAAACTAATTTTTGATGATGGTACTGTTCTTAATGGAGAGGGCTTTGGGTATTCTACAACTGCTTTTGGTGAAATTGTCTTTAATACTGGGATGGTTGGATATCCTGAAACCCTCACAGATCCGTCGTATAGTGGCCAAATCCTTACGCTGACATATCCACTGGTTGGAAATTATGGAGTTCCTGATCCCTCCGTCAAAGATGATGTAGGAATCCCCAAATTCTTTGAATCTGACAAAATCCAAGTTCGAGGTCTAGTGGTCCATGAATTATCCTTAACTGCAAGTCATTGGAATCTTTCAATGACTCTTGATGAGTGGCTATACAACGAAAAAGTACCTGGAATTTCTGGAATTGATACTCGTGCATTAACAAAAAAACTTCGAACAAATGGTGTCATGATGGCTGCCCTTGTGGTATCTGATTCTGAAATTGATGTTGAGGAGGTAAAAAAACAACTTGCGTCATCCCCTCATTATAACTCTGAACAATTCATGGATGTAGTATCTACAAAAGAAGAACAAGTTTACGGAGAAGGTGAAAAATCAGTAGTTGTTATCGACACTGGTGCCAAAAATGCAATCTTGAGAAACCTATATGAAATTGGTTATAAGGTAATCAAACTTCCTTGGGATACTCCATATGATAAGATCATGTCTTTTAATCCCAAAGGTGTTGTAATTAGTAATGGTCCTGGTGATCCGCAAAAATGTCCCGATACAATAGACACAGCTAAAAAATTAATTGCAAATAATATTCCCACATTAGGAATTTGTTTGGGAGCACAAATCATTGGAATTGCTGGAAATACTGAAACTTACAAACTAAAGTATGGACATCGTGGACAGAACAAACCTTGTGTAAATCAAGAAAATAATCAAGTCTATGTGACAAGCCAGAATCATGGTTATGGAATTACTCCTGAATCACTTGAAAATTCTGAATTTAATTTATGGTTTACAAATGCAGATGATAAAACAGTTGAAGGAATAAAACACAAAAAACAAAAATGTGTTGCAGTGCAGTTTCATCCTGAAGCTGCCCCTGGTCCTTATGATTGTAAGTTCATCTTTGAAGAACTAAAACACCTTATGGAGGAAGGAACATCTGCCAAAGAATGAGTCGTTAAATAAAATTCTTGTACTGGGTAGTGGGGCCATTAAAATCGGAGAAGCCGGCGAGAGTCGCTAAAACGACCGTCAATTTGACTACTCCGGAAGCCAATGCCTCAAAGCAATACATGAAGATGGACTGAAAAGCGTTTTAATCAATCCAAACATTGCAACAATTCAGACAGATACTAGATTTGCGGATCAGGTGTATCTTCTTCCTGTAAACCCAGAGTATGTAGAATCAATTATTGAAAAAGAAAGACCAGATGGAATAATGCTGGCATATGGTGGACAAACTGCTCTAAATTGCGGCGTTAAACTAGAGGAATCTAACATTCTTCAAAAATATGGAGTAAATGTACTTGGGACTCAAATCAAAGGAATTCAAAGGACTGAGGATAGGCAACTCTTCAAAGATTCTATGAATGAATGTGGGGTTCCTGTTTTGAAGAGCAAAACTGTCACTAACTTTGATGATGCCAAAAAGGCAGCTAAGGATCTATCTTACCCTGTAATTATTAGAGTTGCATATACTCTGGGCGGAAGAGGTGGAGGAGTAGCTCATAATGAAATTGAACTTCATGAAATTGTTGAAAGAGGTCTCAAAGCAAGCCTTGTTGGTCAAGTTCTTGTTGAAGAATATGTTGGACATTGGAAACAAATCGAGTATGAAGTTATGCAGGATTATGATGGAAATAACGTAATTGTTTGTAACATGGAAAATGTTCTTTCAATGAAAGTTCATACTGGTGATAATATTGTGGTTGCCCCGTCTCAAACTATTGATAACCATGAATATCACATGTTACGTTCTGCAGCCTTACGTGCAACAAAACATGTGGGAATTGTAGGTGAATGTAATATTCAATATGCACTTGCACCAGATTCAGATAAATATGTTGCAATTGAAATAAATCCGAGACTTTCACGTTCTTCTGCTCTAGCAAGCAAAGCAACGGGATATCCACTGGCATACATGTCTGCAAAAATTGGGTTAGGATACAACTTATCAGAACTAGTTAACAGAATTACAAAAAGTACAACGGCCTGTTTTGAACCCTCCCTTGATTATATTGTATGTAAACATCCTAGATGGGATTTTGAAAAATTTGAACTTGTGAACCGCAGACTTGGCCCCACAATGAAATCAGTAGGAGAAGTAATGGCAATTGGGAGAACCTTTGAGGAATCACTCCAAAAATCAATTCGAATGCTGGATATTGGAAAAGATGGGTTAGTTCTAAATCGTGTAAATGGAAAAGCCTACAACGAAGAAGAAATTGAAAATAAACTCTCTCATCATGATGATCAAATTTTGTACCATGTAGCAATTGCGCTAAAGATGGGAATTTCAGTTGAAAGAATTTACAAACTATCTTCAATTGATCCCTGGTTTGTTGAAAAGATAAAAAATATCGTAAATGTTGAATCAAAATTAAAAGATTCGGATCTTGGAAAATCCCTTCTTTGGGAAGCAAAAAAAATAGGTTTTGCAGATAAGCAAATTGCTCGGGCCAAGGGTAAAACCTCCGATGAAATCCGTGATTTACGCAAGAAATTAGGTGTTTTACCTTCCGTAAAGCAGATTGATACTCTTGCAGCTGAATGGCCAGCAGTTACAAACTATCTCTATCTTACATATGGAGGTAATTCTCATGATGTTGAGATTTCTTCTGTTCAAAAAGGAATCGTTGTCATTGGTGCTGGACCTTATAGAATTGGAAGTAGCGTGGAATTTGATTGGGGGACAGTTAACATGGTTTGGGGTCTGCAAGAAAACGGGGAAAAAAATATCTCTGTAGTAAATTGTAACCCTGAAACAGTATCTACTGATTATGATATTTGTTCAAGATTATACTTTGAAGAATTAACTCAGGAAAGAATTTTAGATATTACTGAGTTTGAAAACCCTAAAGGGATAATTACTTGTGTTGGAGGACAAACCGCAAATAATCTAACTCCTGGTCTTGCACAGCATGGTGTTACCATTTTGGGAACGAGCGCTTATGATGTTGATAGAGCTGAAGACCGTTCAAAGTTTAGTGCTGAGCTTGATAAACTTCACATACAACAACCTCGTTGGCAAGCTTTTTCAAATCTTAACGAAGCCAAGACTTTTGCACAACAAGTTGAATTTCCAGTAATTGTAAGGCCTTCTTATGTTCTATCAGGAGCTGCAATGAAAGTTGTTTGGTCTCAAGAAGAATTAAAGACCTATGTCAAGGAAGCTACTGATGTCTCTCCTGATCATCCAGTTGTAATATCAAAATTTATGTTAAATTCCCTTGAAGTAGATGTAGATGGAATTAGTAATGGAAAAGAAGTTATCATTGGTGCAATAGTTGAACACATTGACAGTGCTGGGGTTCACTCTGGAGATGCGATGATGTGCATTCCACCATGGCGTCTAAGTAACAAAATCATAGAGACTATTAATGAATATACGAAAAAGATTGCAATCACCTTTAATATCAAAGGTCCCTTTAACCTACAATTCTTGGTTCATGATGATCATGTCTATGTAATTGAACTAAACATTAGAGCATCTCGCTCTATGCCATTTGTCTCAAAACTTGTGAAAACAAATCTCATTTCTCTTGCATCTAAGGCTATTTTGGGTAAACCTTTGCCTAAAATTCCTGAAAACAAGTGGCAAAAGATTCACAACTATGGGATCAAAGTTCCACAATTTTCCTTTATGCAACTAGATGGGGCTGATATAGCACTAGGAGTCGAAATGCAATCCACTGGAGAAGCTGCTTGTTTTGGCAATAGTTTCTATGATGCATTATCAAAAGGTTTGACATCTGTTGGTTACAATCTGCCAGATAAAGGAACCGCTCTTGTGACTGTTGGAGGTGCACAAAATAAAGAAAAACTTGTTGCAACTATTGCTAAACTTAAACAGCTTGGATTCAAAATTTTGGCAACTGAGCATACTGCAGAATTCTTTGAAGAAAAAATTGGTGAGGTGGAGATAGTTCACAAAATTTCAGAACCTGAAAGAAAACCAAACATTGCTGATCTTCTATATGAAAGAAAAATTGACTTTATCATAAATATTCCAAGCACTTCAACATTGGAAAAATATGTTGGAATGTTAGATGATGAATATCAAATTAGAAGGAAATCCTTGGAATTAGGAATTCCTGTTTTGACTACCATTGAATTAGCAGATTCTTTTGTAAAAACTTTGGAGTGGCTCAAAGACAATCAAACTACTAAAGAACCAATTGCACCCTATGATAAACTAGAATAATTATCAAAAACATTAACGCAAACATTATCAAATAGTTTGATAATTCGGGAAATATTCGAACTGGATTAATAATAGAACTTTTGTGAAAAAATTAAGTGATTAAATTACTTGATCAATTATTAATTCATTTCCAATTATAGTTCCATCAAGTGTAATAATTTTTGCAGAATATATTGTTTTAATTTTATCAATAATTGGTGAAATAGATTTTTTATATTTTTTTCGATGAGTCGCATAAAAGTATTTGTTAAATGAAGGAATAATGATGATTTCTAATTCCCCTGATTTGTTTGGAAAAATTTTTTCTTTATCCGTTTTAATTGATATCCAAACCCGTTGCCCATTCATTACAGAGTCTTCTTGAAAAAATACTGGGTGTACATGGCCCATGATTATTTTATCCACATATGAAAAATTCTCTGAAGGCATTGTATGTCCATGTGTCAATAAAATATTTTCTTCAACCATGCCTGTTGAGCTAATCATAGAAATATTGTCTGGAACCAATCTCTGAATATTCCCATCATGATTTCCAGGAATTAGTATTACATCACATTTTTCCCTAATCTTTTCAAAAAACATTGGGACTTCATCCCATTCACTTCTTGAAATCCTTTTGATACTTGATTTTACATCTCCTAGCAAAATCACTGAATCTGGGTTTTCTGCATCAATAATTTCTGATAGTTCTTGGATTGTTTCATTTATGGTAGAGTTTTTCCCAATGAAAATCTCATTTGATGCCATGCTATTTTCAAATCCTATGTGAATATCAGTTACTATGAGACTTTTTTTTACTCCTTCTAAAATCAATACAGGTTTTGATGGGACTATTCTAGTTTGTAGCATCAAAGTTATACTACTGATATCTGATTAAACCCTTGTGAACAGTGACTCTGATAGAGTTGAATCTCTAGTTTCTGAAAAACGTGTGAAATTACATGTCTTTGAACCTAGCCAAAGAAAAATTTGGACAGTTGTAGGTAAAGGAAAAGAACATTGGATTGATCCTGATGGTGGTTTTTGTTCTTGTCCGGGATTCTACTTTGGTAAATTAAATGGAAAAACCATTTGTTATCACTTGAAATCTGCAGCACTTGCTCAAAGAGAAAACAAAATTGAAAAAATTATTTTTTCTGATGAAGAATTTTCTGATTTTCTTTCAGGATTAATTTCTGATCTGTGATTATTAATTATTCGAATGTATTAATAACTAGAAATTTTATAAAAAATCATGGATGAAGATCAACAAAATTCTGAAATCGAGAAAATTGCAAATTTAATGATTCATGATGGTATCTCCCCAGATGAACAGGATGCTACAAAATTAGAAAAATACAAAAACCAAATAAAAGAAGACTGTGGACTTGATGATGAAAAAGCAACTAAGTTGGTTTACGAGACGCTCTTATTTAGAAAATTAAAAAATTCTGATTCTGGTGATATCTTAGAAAAAGGTAATGAGTTTGGTGCTGGTTTCAGCTAATTTTACCCCAGTGGTATAGTATCAATATCGTCCTTTGAAACTCCTTTCCAAAGACCAATTACTCCTTCTGGTTCCACTTCTACAATTTTTGTAATCTGTTGGATCTTTATGTGGTCTGGATTTGGTGGCATCCATAACATTGCCATATAATCTCCTACATTACCAACTTTATTTGGTAAAGCCATCGTGACTTTGTCAATTGTAAATCCCTTTGCAGTAAGCGAATTAGTTGCCTTTTCTTTCAGATCCATTCTTCCATGAAGAAACAGATAGACATCTTTTTGAGCATCAATTTCTGCCATGAATTAGTTGATTTTTCAAACTAAATCAATCTTTCCTGATCTAATGCCTACCAAAAAAGGTTAAATTAGAATGAACAAAAACTTTAACTGTGAAAATCTTCACTGTTGGCAGCAAATCCTTTGTAACTAGTTTCCAATTGGCAGGTATTCCTGGTGTCATTTCTGAAACCCCTCAAAAGGCTTTAGATGAAATTAAGACATTGACAGATGATTCTGATGTTGGATTGGTTCTTGTCAGTGATGATATTACAGAATCTATTAATGATGAATTAACTACACTTCGAGCTGAAAAATCTACTCTTGTCTTTGCATTGCCTGCAACTGGAAGTGAAAAAACTGAAGTTGATTATAGATTAATGCTAAAGAAGATTCTTGGTGTGTAATTCTTTTAATCTACTTATAATCAATATCTCGATGGCTTACCATGAAAACTGCATCTGTTAAAGAACCATCAGTAATCACTGTTGATGACACAGAAAAACCAACGTTGGGGTCTGGTGATGTTTTAGTGCAGATGCATGCTTGTGGAATTTGTGGTTCTGATTTGGAAAAAGTCTTTGGTCAATACGGCCAACCTTCTATGCGTTTAGGTCATGAACCAGCAGGTATAGTTTTAGATGTTGGCTCTGATGTAACAGAATTCAAAAAAGGTGACAGAATCTTTACTCATCATCATGTTCCTTGCTATGATTGTCATCTGTGTAATCATGGCAATGAAACAATGTGTCCCAAATACTATGAAACCAATCTTTCACCTTGTGGTTTGTCTGAAGAATATATTGTTCCAGCATGGAATGTTACTCATGGTGGTATTCTGAAGATTTCTGATTCTTTAAGCTTTGAAGAAGCTGCAATGATTGAACCATTAGCTTGTTGTGTAAGGGCGTGGACAAAATTCCATCATCGTGAAGGTGATTCTGTTGCTATTTTTGGTGTAGGCCCAACTGGAATGATGCATGTCATGTTAGCTCAAGCAAAGAAATTCTCCAAAATTTTCTGCTTTGATGTGAATGACTTTAGGCTAGATTTTGCCAAAAAATTCAATATCACCCAATCAATACATTCAATGGATAAGGATAGAAAACAAAAGATTTTAGATCATACTGATGGAAGAGGAGTAGATGTGGCAATTGTAGCCACAAGCAATCTGAAAGCACTTGAAGATGCAATTAGTATGGTACGAAAAGGAGGCGCTGTAATGATGTTTGGCGTTCCTTCAAAAGAGGCTAAATTAGATTTGGATATGAGTAAAATCTATTCCAAAGAGATTACACTTGTTACTAGTTATGCTGCTTCTGATAAAGATACTCAAGAATCTCTTAATCTTATTGAATCCTCTAAAATTAATGTTAAACAATTAATCACACATACCTATCCCATTACTGATTCTCAAAAAGCATTTGATCATGCACGTAGTGGTGATGATGCAATGAAAATAATCATAACAAAATAAGAAAGGCTTAAGAAAGGTATTTCCATTCTTTCAAAATCGAAGATAAATGGATTGGGGATTAAAAAACAGATTATCAAATATCATTAAACCACAAAATAATCGTGCATTAATGTTGGCAGTTGACCATGGATATTTTCTTGGTCCAACTGAAAAATTAGAGAATCCCAAAAATGTAATTGCGCCTCTTTTGAAATATTGCGACTCCTTAATGGTTACAAGAGGTGTTCAGAGAACATCTGTTCCAGCAACCACTAGTACTCCAATGGTATTGAGAGTCTCTGGAGGTTCTAGTATTATTGGAGAAGACCTATCTCAAGAGGACATTACGGTTTCCATTCAGGATGCAATTAGACTGAATGCTAGTGCACTTGCCATGTCTATCTTTGTTGGCTCAAAATATGAATATCAAACTATTGTAAATCTTGGAAAATTAGTTAGTGAGGCAGAACAGTATGGAATTCCTGTTTTGGCTGTAACTGCAGTCGGAAAAGAATTGGGTAAAGATGCAAGATATCTGTCATTGGCATGTAGAGTGGCAGCCGAGCAAGGAGCACATATTGTTAAAACATACTATTGTGATAATTTTGAGAAAGTTGTTGAATCCTGCCCTGTTCCAATTATTGTTGCAGGAGGAAAGAAAATTCCTGAACGTGATGCTTTACAATTAACATACAACTCAATCAAAGGTGGTGCAGTTGGTGTTGATATGGGTCGAAATATCTGGCAATCAGAACACCCTGTTGCTATGATTCGCGCAGTAAGAGCAATAGTTCATGGAAACTTAAATGTTGAACAAGCATTCAACCTCTACAAAAAACTAGCTAACGAAAACTCAAAAAATAAACAAAAAAACAAAGACTAAGAAACCTAATCAAAACAAATCAAACACACCTAATCAAAACAAATCAAACACACCTAATCAAAACAAATCAAACAATTCAAATCCCACAAAGAACTAATTGTCATTAAATCTTTGAGAGATGAATATGTGCAATTTTCCATGTCGGTTGTTTTACTAAAACAAATGTTGCACGTCCATTAATTATCATATGTTCTCCAGTGTATGCCTTATTGTCAATTAGCATTCCTTTCTGAATTAATTCTATTGCAACAACTGCTGCATCTCCAAATATACTAATTTTTGGATTTTTTATTTCATAAGTATAATCTGAGATGCTTACAAATCGTAATTCTTCTAGCTCTATTGTATTTTGATAATCTTTGAGATCATATGGTGGTAAATCACTAAAGCTAGAAAATTTTGGATCATTTAGATGGATGTCTCTGAGTTGAGATAGGTCTTTTGTAATTCCTGCTTGAAATAATGTCTCAATAATTTTTATGATTTCTTCACTATCTGACAAAACGACTACTCCAGATATGAAAATTATGAGTTTAAATCTTCTGTCTAATTGTAATCTAAATCAAGATTTTTTGAGAAATTTTGAAGTTCACTCTAACTGTCTTCCAAAATATTTGTACTTACACTCTGAAATTTGAAACAAAAAAAATGTTTGATTGGACATGTAAATTGTGCCTAACTTTTTTAACCTTAATTGGCCAATTAATTTGGTGTTTAATAGAATTTTTCAACTTTCAGTTATTGCAATAATAGTTTCATTTTTCTTCAGTGTGGGTTTTTTGGAATTATCTTTTGCAGACAATATCGAATCTCCTAAAAAGCAATTGAAAAGCGGAGTTGAAATTAATGATATACGATGTAAATCTGGATATACTTTGGTGGTACTTTATTCTGATAAACCTGCGTGTCTAAGTCCTACCACTGTCTTAAAATTAGAAGAGCGAGACTACATTAAATCCGTCTTACGGGAATTTGTTCAAGAGATAATAGAAATTAAAGATGTAGTTCCTTTACCAAATGTTAGTGCTGGTTCAACAATATCTGGAAACACTGGAACCACATCAGCACCACAGATTACAAATATTCCTGCATCAAAAGGCTCAGTAGTAAATTTCTATATTGCTGATGATGACTTGAACATCAATCGAAATGGTGTAGATATTATCAAAACAAGCAATGTATTGCAGTTTTTTATAAATGGAATTCCTATTGAAGGGCCAGACACAATGATTGAAACTGGACCTACCACTGGAGAATTTTTTGTTAGGTTACAACTCCCTGATTCTATAAACGGGGAACCATTAAGCCAGGATGATGTGGTTGAGATAAGATATTTCGATGAGTCTGATGTTGGAGGAGAACAGCGAGTTAGTGTAAAATCAATACCTCTTTCTCAAACATATGCCCAAGTACAAACATCTGGTGATAGCAAAACAAGAATTGGTCATAAATTTACTGTAAGAATTTATGAACCTGATGCAAATCTTGACTCAAAGGACGTAGATAGGATTCCATTAAACAGATTAGAGTATAGAGGAGAGGGAGGAATAAGAACCACATTGAACAATCCTGTATTTGATGCAAATGCATCATTTCTACTGGAGACAGGAGACAATAGCGGGGTCTTTGAAGTAATAATAAAAATTCCTCGCACTGTAGATGGGAAACCAGTTCACATTGGTGACTGGTATGAGCTTAGATATGTAGACAGATCTACGCCATCTAATACGTCTGAAGAAATTAAACTAAAAGGCAAAATCGGATGATCTCTCTAATGCTATGATGCTAATTACTTTGAAGAATTGATTTTCTTTGGATGTTAGTTTTGCAAACTAAATGTTAGAGTATATTTTTAATCTCAATTATTTGTTATCGTTATTTTTACATCCACCGCCTCATCTAAGGTCAGACATTTAGACAAGTAAATACTCATGAATCATTTCTATGATTAAATGATTTTTCAAATAAATAACATTGGTATTGCATCTAAAAATTATTTAATTTGACTAAAAATACTCATATTCAGATAATTTTATTAATAGTATGATTTCTTTTTGGTACATGTTCAATCCAGTAGTTTTTTCTCAAATCCTTCTACTGGAGGTTCTGAATTAGAATCCTGCAATTGCAGGGTTTTACTTGATTAAAATTATGGTGATTGACTTGATGAATAAAATGGAAACTATGACAGGTGCAAAGGCCTTGATGATGGCCATGGAAAAAGAAGGCGTCAAACAAGTCTTTGGTCTACCGGGAGGTGCAAATCTTCCAATGTATGATGAATTTGCCAGATGTGATATTAGACACATTTTGGCAAGACATGAACAATCAGCAGCCCATATGGCTGATGGTTTTGGAAGAGTTAGCAGAAAACCTGGTGTTTGTTTTGCAACATCCGGACCAGGTGCTACTAACATATTGACCGGAATTGCAACAGCACAAGCTGATTCTGCACCAATGATTGCTGTAACTGGACAAGTGCCTGTTGAAATGATTGGAAGAGATGCATTTCAAGAAAGTGATATAATTGGTATGGCAAATCCTGTTGTAAAATATGCATTTCAACCAAGAACAGCTGATGAAATACCTGAGGTTGTAAAAAAAGGATTTTTTATTGCAGAAACTGGAAGGCCAGGTCCTGTACTGATTGACATACCCAAAGATGTACAACAAAATGAAGCAGAGATGAACTTTCCAGATGAATTTAAAATTCAGGGATATCATCCTTGGGTTGATCCTGATATTGTTAATGTTGAAAAAGCAATTGACATGTTGCTTCATTCTGAAAAACCTATAATTTTAGCTGGTGGTGGGACCATTATCTCATCAGCATTTGCTGAATTACAATCTGTTGCAGAGGCTCTCATGCTTCCAGTAGTCACCACTTTCAAAGGAAAGGGGGCATTTCCTGAAAACCATCCTTTGTCATTGGGTCCAATCGGAATGCATGGACACGCAGAGGCAAACAAAATGATGGCCGAAGCTGACTGTGTATTGGCAATAGGAACTAGATTCTCTGACAGATCGGTTGGAACCTTTGAGGCTTTTGAAAAGAGGCTAAAGATTATTCACATGGATGTTGACCCTGCTGAAATTGGTAAAAATCAAAATGCTCAAATTGCTGTAGTTGGAGATGTTCGTGCATCACTTAGAATAATGGTAAAACTACTTTTGCAAAGAGCCATCAAAAAAACTGAAGAGACTACTTGGATTAAACATGTCAAAGAGACAAAAGCCTACTGGAAAGAAAACTTGAAACTTCATCCAGGTGAAATGGGTGCTGCAAAAATTTTACGCAAGCTCAGAGAATTATTACCTCCTGAGTCTATTATCACCACAGAAGTAGGACAACACCAAATGTGGGCATCATTATTTTATGATGTAATTCAACCTGGTACTTTCTTTAGCTCAACTGGTCTAGGTACTATGGGTTGGGGATTTCCAGCAGCAATTGGTGCCAAAGTCGCAAGACCTGACGTTCCAGTTGTAGACATTGCAGGAGATGGAAGCTTTAGCATGACAGAAAACTCTCTTGCTACTGCAGTCTTAGAAGACATTCCAGTAATTGTGTTTGTCTTAAACAATTCTACATTAGGAATGGTTGCTCAATGGCAGAGGACTTTCTATAAAAGAAGAATGATTGGAGTTGATCAAGGTAAATGTCCTGATTATGTTAAATTAGCAGAATCATATGGAGCTCAGGGAATTAGAGCACAATCAATGGATGAGCTTGACAAGGCAATCAAAACTGCATTGAGCAGTGATGTTGCAACTGTCATTGATATTCCAATTGATCCTGAAGAAGACGTATTGCCCTTTGTTGCTCCGGGAACTTCGCTTGCAGATATGATCTTACCATCATAGTGATTAATTATGTGGGCAATTCTTACTCTTTTAGTTGAAAACAAACCAGGAATTTTGTTTAAGGTGACTCATCTCTTCAGGTCTAGAAATTTCAATATTGATAGTATCTCCGTAGGTGTAACTGAAAATCCAGATTATTCTAGAATGACTATTACCACTTTTGGTGATGAAAAACGAGTTGCTCAAATAGTAAAACAACTCGATAAAATGATTGACACTGTAGAAGTTAAGCACTTAGATGAGCAAAAAACAGTATACCGAGAACTTAGTATTTTTAAAATAAAGCTTAGTAACGCTAATGATAGTATGGAAATTAACAAATTAGCAAATGCGTATGGTGGCAAGGTACATGATGTAAGAAAGGACTCAATAATGGTAGAATTGGCTGCTACTCCTGATCAAATTCAAGCATTTGAGGAATTGGCAAGACCCTTTGGAATCATTGATGTTGCAAGAACTGGTGTTGCTGCATTGCAAAGGAGTGGGGCATGAAAGTTAGGATATTTGACACAACATTAAGAGACGGGGAGCAAACTCCCGGGATTTCCTTATCTCCAGATCAAAAACTTGCAATTGCCAAAAAACTCGATGCACTTGGTGTTGATGCAATTGAAGCTGGTTTCCCAGTCATTTCTGAAGGCGAATTAAAAGCAGTCAGGATGATATCTAGTGAAGGATTGTCTTGTGAGATTGCTGGATTGGCAAGAGCCAACAAAAAAGATATTGATGCTGCAGTTGATGGTGGACTTGACTATATCCACACATTCATTGCAACTTCTGACATTCACTTGGAGCACAAACTCAAAATGACAAGAGACCAAGCACTTGAAAAGGCCATTGAAGCAGTAGAGTATGGAAAATCCCGAGGTCTTCAAGTGGAATTCTCAGCAGAAGACGCTACAAGAACTGATAGGGAATTCTTGAAAAAAGTATTTGGCGAAGTTGCAAAAGCAGGAGCTGATAGGGTTGACATTCCAGACACTGTGGGATATTCAACTCCTGAGTATATTGCAGAAATTACAAGAGATGCCGTTGAGGTAACCAAACTTCCTGTAAGTGTTCATTGTCATAACGACTTTGGATTAGCCGTTGCAAATGCGTTATCTGGAATTCATGCAGGTGCTCAATGTGCACATGTTACAATTAATGGAATTGGCGAACGTGCTGGAAATGCCGCATTAGAAGAATTCTCAATGGCATTGCAATGCTTACCTTATGAACAAAAATATGAAACTAACATAAAATCTGAATTAATCTACGAGACATCAAGATTTATTTCAAAAATTGTAGGAATCCAAGTCCAGCCAAACAAAGCTATTGTTGGTGACAATGCATTTGGACACGAGTCTGGAATTCATACTCATGGTGTATTGAATAATCCTCTTACCTATGAGCCCATTAGTCCTGAATTGGTTGGCAGAAAGAGATGGCTCCAAGTTGGTAAGCATGCAGGAATTCATGGGATGAATGCAATACTTGAAGAATACGGAATCAAACCATCAGAAGAACAATCAACGCAGATACTTGATAAAGTCAAAATATTAGGTGATCAAGGAAAGCAAATCACTGATGTTGAGTTGCTCTCTATCGCAAATGACGTCTTGGGTGAAAAAGGAATCAAGAGAATTGTGCAGCTAACTGGATTTTCTGTATCTACTGGCATTGGAACAATGCCATATGCATTTGTAAAGTTAAACATTGATGGAAAGGACTTTATCGGAACTGACTATGGTGTTGGTCCTGTCGATGCAGCACTAAATGCAATCCAAAAGATTACTGGAAAGATTTCGGAATTAAGAATCAAAGACTATGGTCTGGCATCTATCTCAGGTGGTTCTACTGCCTTGTGTGAGGTTACCATAGTTGTTGAGGATGCACAGGGAAATAGTATTTCTGCAAAATCTGTTGGGGAAGATATTGTGACTACTAGCGTTCAGGCTGTAATTGATGGCATCAACAGAATTATGCTCAAAAAGATGCTAAAAGAAAAACAGATAAGCTAAATCCTAAAATTCTCTTATTGTAAAGTGGTATAATGTATAAAATTTCGTTAATTACCGGAGATGGAATTGGGCCAGAATTATCAGAATCTGCAATTTCTGTATTAAACACGATTAATGACAAACTTGATTTGAAATTTGAAATCACAAAATTATCTGCTGGAGACAAAGCCCTTGAGCAAACAGGAAAAGCACTTCCTGATGAGACAGTTAATGCCATTAAGCAATCTGATGCATGCATGAAAGCTCCCGTAGGCGAGAGTGCAGCTGATGTCATAGTTGTGCTAAGAAGAATGCTTGACCTTTATGCCAATATTAGGCCTGCAAAGTCGTATCCTCACATGCCTGCGTTACGTGATGACATTGATATGGTAATAGTTCGAGAAAATACTGAAGATCTTTACACCGGCAAAGAATTCAGCGTAGGAAATGCCGCAGTTGCATTGAGAATAATTTCTGAGGATGCATCAAAAAGAATTGCAAGATATGCATTTGAAGCTGCAATGCAACGAAATTTAAAGAAAAAGGTTACATGTGTTCATAAATCAAATGTAATGAGAATAACTGATGGGTTATTTGCAAAAGCCTGTACTGATGTTTCAAAAGATTATCCTGATGCCTCATTTGAGCAGATGTATGTTGATGCATGTGCAATGAATTTAATCCGTCAACCTGAAAAATTTGATGTTGTAGTTACCACAAATTTGTTTGGTGATATTCTCTCTGATGAATCCTCTCAGGTTGTGGGAGGATTGGGGATGGCACCAGCTGCAAATATTGGGGATAATTTTGCATTGTTTGAGCCTGTTCATGGAGCTGCATTTGATATTGCAGGAAAAAATATTGCTAATCCTTCATCATTTTTACTCTCTATCAAAATGATGCTTGATTGGCTCGGTGCCAAACACAATGACTCAAAATGTTTTGAAGTGGGACAAAAGTTAGAATCAACAATATTTGATTTAGTAAAATCTGGTGTTAAAACCAAGGATATAGGTGGTGAGAAGACTACCACCGAATTTACCCAACAGATTACAGATAATCTCTAAAAAGGGAAAGCCCCCTTTGTAGCCTAGAAACGCGATATGACCTGCGTTAGTACGAGAGTTAGTTTGTTGGAGAGTACACTTTCATTTCATAATCTGCATTAGGATTATGAAAAATAACTAAACCATATTAATTTCCATAAAATTCAATGATATTGGCATCGAATCAATCATCCTTCCATCATTGACATCACTCAAATCCTCAAACCACAAACGTTTCCTGTCAGCATTCAGATTAAATTCTCTAGTTTCAAGTTTTATCTTCCCAATATCTTTGATTTTATCTAGGTATGAAATTAATTTTTAATTGAATTACAGAATTAGAATTGGACAAAGCGCATTTCTAAACACATTTTCAATTGTGCTTTGATAGTGTAGTTTTTCATAACTGGAAGTGATTTTTGTTTTTGTCATCATTATCAGATCAACATCATGCTGTTTTGCAAATGCGAGTATTCTGGTGGATGCTAATCCGTTTTTAACAATTTTAGAACTACATGAAACATCATGCTCTTTGGCAAACTTTTCTAATTTTAGATGCTGTTTTTCTACTAATTTATGTTCTTTTTCAAACTCTTGTTTGCTTGTCTTTGTTTTAAAAAATCCAAATGTGGATCGTTCTTCCAAACAGGTAAGAACAGTAATCTTTGCCTGAATGGAGGATGCCAGAGATATGGCTTTTCTAAATGCTTTATCACTACCTGGAGTTCCATTGTATGGAACTAAAATATGCTCAAAAGTTTTAGTCATTTCTTTTCAGCATCCATCATTAAAACAGGACAAGAGGTATTTTCAATAATCTTTCTTGAGACACTTCCTAGAGTCAGAAGACTTTTGATTCCTTTGAGTTTTCTTCTTTTCGCCATTACAATCAAATCTATTTTTTGGTTTTTTACAATTTTCAAAATCTCTTCGGCTGGCAATCCCACTACCACTTTAAGATGAGAGTCTATCCCATTTTTCTTACATGTCTCTGTACGTTTAGTCATTTCTTTTTCCATGGCTAATTTCATTTCTTTTGTCATTTGTGTAATTTCTCTTTTGATTTTAGTTACTTGTGATGCATGGAGAGTAAATAATGGAACATGCGGAAAGTCCTCAATTACATGAAGTATGATTATTTCAGATGAGGATGATTTTGCGATATGAATTGCATGTTTGAGTGCCAAATCCCCTGCAGGAGTACCTGCATGCGGAACAAGAATTGTATCATACATAATCTGAAAATATTATCTCAGTTATTTAAGATAAGAGGAAATTCTTGATGGTGATAGCAAATTATTTCATCTAATATTAGAAAAATATTATTCAAGGTTTAATTCCAGTAGATTCACTAATATTCACATCATAATTATACATAGATTCAAAGTACCAACTGAAGAATAATTACTGAATATCATTTATCAACTGTATTCTGTTTTGGTTAATCCCCTATAGAAATACTATTGAATGATTCTATGATAAAGTGTTGTTCCCTACTATTCTTTTCTTTTTTTAACATCTGATTTTGGTGGATTCAATGACCAAAAGAACAATGCCAGACATACTGGAATCATAATTAGCAAAGCTGCAACTATTGAGATTGTATAAAATGTTGGATCTAATCCCGGAAGAAACGGTCCTGGAAATACTGCATAAAACCACAAAAATGATACAAAGATAAGCACAAGTTTGTTCTTTTTTAGCAGTTTCTTCCATCCTAATCTACGTTTTTTGATGTAACATTCTTTACATCTAGTCCTATCATCTACCATACAAGAAGTACAACAGCCCTTATCACAAAAGTAACAGATTCTATCTCCAAATGCTGATCCACAAAAATCACATTTGTACATCATAATAGATCCTTTTCATTGAATTTATCTTTTTTTTCATACATTGCCAATTTTTATTAATTGCAGATTTCTCTCTGTGACTAATGGTTGTATGCTGTATCTGCAAGATTGTTCCAGGTATATTAAAAATTAAAGATGGTAATCCAAAATACAAGGGAAAGCCGATTTGTGAAGAGTGTGAGGGTTATCGTAAACTTTTGAAAGAAACAAAATAGACTATTCTGATTTTGTTTTATTCTCTTGTGCCCATTTTTCATACATTTTGATTAGTTCATCAACGTCCTTTCCGTCCTCAGAATATGTGATGATTACTCCAAATGTTCCTTTTTTGTCATGACCTCTTGCAAAATATCCCCAAAAAGAATCTGGGAGCTTTTGAAAGCTGTTTGAATCATGTGATATTCCTATTAGATTATTTCCAATTACTTCAACTACTTTTTTTGCATCATTTTGTTCAATCATGATTTGATGTAAATACTATATAATAAAAATCTGAATTACTATGGACTTAGTCTGTCAGGATCCCTTGGATACAAAACTACTTCACGTACATTATCAATTCCGATGAGTGTCGTCATCAATCTATCTAATCCCATTCCCCATCCTGAGTGAGGAGGCATTCCCCAATCAAATGCTTTGAGGTGGTCTGTAAATTGTGTAGGATCCAAACCTTGCTCCTTTAATCTCTCCTTTAACATATCTGGATTGTGAAGTCTAGTTCCTCCAGAGGATAACTCCAGATATCCATACTGTAAATCAAATGAGCGGGATAATGTTGGGTCGTCATCTTTTTCTCTAATGTAAAATGGTTTTAGTTTCATTGGCCAGTCAGTCAAAAAGTAAAACCCTGGATGATTCTTTCCAATGATTCTAAGATGTGAATCAAGCAGGTCATCTCCAAATTCCACTTTTTCCCCTTCTTTGTTTAGCTCTTCAATACACTGATTGTAGGTAATTCTCTCAAATGGCGAGGATGGAACCTCTATGGTATGCCCAATTACTTCTTGTTCTTTCTTGCAATTTTCCGATGCAAATTTGTAAACTTCCATCACCAGAGATTCTAAAACATCCATGACATCATTATAGTCCATAAATGCCGCCTCTATGTCAATACTGGTGAACTCACTTAGGTGTCTTCCAGTATGAGAGTTTTCTGCTCTGTAAAAGTTTGAAATCTCAAAAACACGCTCTAATCCAATTGTCATTTGTTCTTTGTATAACTGCGGACTTTGAGCAAGATATGCTGTTTTTCCAAAATATTCTAATGAGAATAGATCTGCTCCTCCCTCACTTGCACTACCAATAATTTTTGGTGTAGTAATTTCTATGAATTTTTTTTCTGATAATGTTTTGCGCAATGATTGCAAGACATGATGTCTTAATTTGAAAATTGAAGCTGTTTTTTGGTTTCTCATATCTAATGCACGATGGTTTAACCTTGTGTCGATGTTGCTCTCTACCCTTCCAATTGGGTCAACTGGTAATGGATGAACTGCTTTTCCTAAAACTTCTATTTCTTCTGCTTTAACCTCAAAAGCAAAATCCCTTGCCTTTGTTTCCTGTACTATCCCTTTGACACTTACAACACTTTGACGATTAATCTCTCCCAAGTTGTCATTAAGTTCTCCTTTTACAATTATTTGTGAAATTCCTGATACATCACGTAAAGTGATAAATGTCATCTTTCCTAATTTCCGAAGGTCTTCAATCCATCCACCTAGTACAACTTGCTTTCCAATTAATTTGTCAGTTAATTCTGCAATGTCATGAGTTTTTACAAAAACCATATCTTTTCCTTACCTTTTATCCTCAAACTCAATCTCAATGTCAAGGTTTCGGGCATTTTTGACGATCCTAACAACTTTTTCTGTATCTATTGGAAATCTTGAAGTCCATTTGCCTGATACTACTGCCTTTGTTTTTTGAATTCCTCCTGGAGCCCAAACTGAGTTAATTGATAAGATTTTGGTTGGAAAAAACAAGTCTTCAATAAATTTTTTGTCTGTTTCCTCTGCCTCTACAAGCCAAATTTTACTCTTGAATTGATCTTGAAGACGTCTGTACAACGTCCGGCTTTGTCTGATTGCCATTATGTCATTTTTTGCTAATGATAAAACAAAATTCCCTTCAAATTCCTTGCAAGAGTATAGGGTAAAATTCTCAATCTCATTAGTTGATTTTGCAATGTTTGCAAGAATAATTGAAGCATCTACATCTGCCTGTGTAAGTTCTCCCGTATCCACTTTCCCTTCACATTGAGGACAAAGAACTGCATTTTTTGCATCAAAAATACAAATTGGGAGTTTCATTTGAATCGACTTTTTTCATTCTGACAAAGTTGTTTATATCCCTTGATGCAAAACAAAAATCCTAGTTTGGATCAAATAAAACATGACTTTTCTTGTTGTTGATGGGCTTTCATCTACATACTCTTCATCAAAAGGACCAGTTTATGCAGTTGATGACGCATCTTTTGAATTGGAAGACGGAAAATCAATAGGAATTGCAGGTGAGAGTGCATGTGGGAAAAGTACACTAGGCTTATCCATTATCCGAATGCTTTCTGGCGGCAAGACTACTGGCAAAATCCTTTTTGATGGTCATTCCCTTTTAGACATGAAAGAATCTGATTTTGATGAAAAATATAGATGGAAAAAAATCTCTATGATCTTTCAAGGTGCAATGAACTCCCTAGATCCTGTCTTTACAATTAAAGAACAATTCCTTGAAATCCTAAAACAACATAACTTTGATGGTGATTCTACTCAGGTAATTTTAGATGCTATTCATTCAGTTAGTCTTGATGAGATAGTTTTGAAAAATTATCCTCATGAGCTAAGTGGTGGAATGAAACAAAGAATAATAATTGCAATGGCGTTGCTTCTCAAGCCAAAATTTGTGATAGCTGATGAACCAACTACTGCACTTGATGTTCTTATTCAGGCCCAAATTGTAAATTTACTAAAAACTCTCAAAAAAGATGGCATGTCTTTTATGTTAATTACGCATGATTTGGCAGTATTATCTGAAATTGCAGATAAGATTGGCATTATGTATGGTGGACAGTTAGTAGAATTTGGTTCTTCTAAAGAGATTTACAACAATCCAAAACATCCTTACACCAAAGGACTCTTGGAATCGATTCCAACACTAAAGGGAGGTACTCCAAAATACATTAAAGGAATTCCACCAAGTTTACTTGATGCTCCAACAGAATGTCGGTTTATCGATCGATGTCCTGTGGCAATTGAAAAATGCAAACAGCTTCCTCCAACATTTAAAACCAAAACCGGATATGTCCGATGTTGGCTTTATGAGGATGAAAAATAACCTTATTTTGAACTAAGATATTCTTTATCAATTTTTTCTAAATAGATTTCTTGAATCTGTTTAATCTCTCTTTCAGTAGTATTTTTACAAAGTATTTTTGCATATTTGATTAAATCTGGACTATGTATTTTTTCAAACTCTTCAATTTTTTTAATTGATTCTTGTTCAAACTTCATAACATCTCTAAGTTCTTTACTAATTTCTTCAATTCTCATTTTTTTATAATCTTTTGAATTTGATTTTCTAAAACTGATATCATCAATTAATTTTTGAATTTCATCAGATTCGTCCATATTTTGTAAATAATCAAGTCCTTCAAATAAATTACTTTTGAATTTTCTTTTTGTGCTCTAAAATATGTTTTAGGCCATTTGCCATGCTTAATGAATCTAAATCAATTTCACAATAGGGGCACTTCAAACTACTTCAATATTTAAGAATATTTTTTTACAATGGGTAGACATGAATCTATGATTCTTAACATTTCTGATCTAATTACTTTTTTATCAATTGATATCCACACTCTTATCTTTTTGATTGCAAAAGAAATTGTTTGAACTTTCTTTCTTTCTTCCCAAACAAATTCCACCTCCCCTAGACTCTTATCAAAGAATTTCTCAAGATCTTTCTTCATAGCAATATGTGAGAATTGAAACTGTGTATTTTTTTCATCCAAAAGTGGAATTAACTCTGATCTTCTTTTATAAGCTAGCAGCTCTCCGCTCTCACCAATCACTCCTACAAATCTCATAAATGGGCTTATGTCTGATATAGAGTTACAAATTTTTTGAAAGTCTTTTTTTATCATTTGATGAGTTTGTAAAAAGATGATATTTTAATGATTATTGTAGTCTTTCATTCTAGTTTTAAATAAATAAACCCTAAGGATAGTTTGATTTGTGGATTTTATTGATCTATTTCCATTTGCACCAGAAGTAGGTTATCTCAGTTTATCTTTAGTCAATTTCTTTGGCTCTCTTGTACCGTTTGTTCCGTTACCTGGATTTTTGTTGCTTGCTACAATGGCAGTGGGTGATCAATTTGATCTACATGTCTTGGCATTATTATCTGCAATTACTGCCACTGCTGCAAAGCAAATTATCTTTTATGTTAGCTATGGTGGAAGAAAAATCATTAATGAGAAAACGCGAAAGAGAATGCGCCCATTTGAAAGACTAGTTAAGAGATATGGTGCAGGAGCAGCATTTTTTGCTGCAGCAACACCTATTCCAGATGATTTAGTATATGTCCCATTAGGGCTTGCAAAGTATAATCCAAAAAGATTCTTTATTGCAACACTTACTGGTAAGATCGTCCTTAGTTACGTCATAGTTTTTGTATCTCACTATCTTGGATTGTCTTTGGTGGAGCCTTTCTTAGAAAATATAGATGATGCAACACCCGTTTACATTGGAATTATTATTTTTGGAGCCATGATGACTACTGTTGTTGTTTTACTTTTGAGATTGGATTGGCAAAGAATCCTTGGAAAATTTGCTCCATGGACTTTGGATGAAAACAATAAAGATTAAAATATTTTTTAAATCTCTATTCTAAAATTCCATAATTTGTCTGTTGCATCTCTAATTCCAATTCTAGGCGTTGCAGAAATATTTTTTGGTTTTTTTATGCCTTTTGTAATGTATAGATTTGATCTTTTAGTCAAATCTACACCATAATGTTCCATGGTAATTTCTAAGGCTTGAGTTAATTTAGCAGGTCCGTTTACAAGGTTTTTCAAATTTACATTCATTCTATTTTTCTGCATTATTTTTATTCCATTTTCAGGCTTAATTGCACGAATTAGCACAGCTCCTGCTTCAATTTTTGGATGTCTTGCTACTACATTAAAGCAATAATGCATTCCATATGTAAAATAGACATAGGCAATTCCAACATCTCCAAACATTACTTTGTTTCTCTCAGTAATTTTTCTAAATGCATGACTTGCAGGATCGTCTTTGTATCTATATGCTTCAGTTTCTGTAATTATTCCTGATATTTCCTGTCTGCCTATTTTTCTGATAATTTTCTTTCCTAGAAGATTTTTTGCAACCGTAACTGTGTCTTTTAAATAAAATTCCCTAGGAAGAATATTCAATATCTACTGGAATTGTTTTACCATTTTTTAATTCTCTGATCATATCAAACAGTTTTGCAATGTCCTTCTTTAATACCTCAATCAATTCTTGATTGTATATTGTTGCCGCTGGGTGAACTGTTAGAAAATAAAATTGATTATCCTTTCGTACTGTTTTTCCCCTAAATTTTGTAATTTCAGATCCACCTAAAATTGAATTAAATGCGGTATTTCCCAAAATACAGATTATTTTTGGCTTGATTATCAAAATTTCCTGTTTAAGGTATTCCTGACATGTATTTCTCTCCACCGTACTTGGAACTCTATTATTTGGAGGTCTGCACTTTACAACATTTGTTATGTATACATCATCTCTTGAGATTCCTGCTTCTTCAAGTGCAATTGAAAGTTTTTTTCCTGCTACTCCTACAAATGGCTCTCCATTTCTGTCCTCATTTCTTCCAGGAGCTTCCCCAACAAAGACTACATCTGATTGAAAATTTCCTTTACCTGGTACTGAGTTGATTCTTGTTTTACAAAGATCACATTTTGTACATTTTATGACATTTTGCTTTACTTTCTCTAATTCTTGACTCATTTTCTAAATTACACTCTTTACTGTTGCTGTTCCCCGTATTGAAGGTCCCCCATTTCCCATTATCATAGATTGCATAGGATCTCCTTTACCACAATTAGTAATTGGTCTTACCGTAAAGTCATTTCCACAAGCATCAATTGATTCAAAAAATTCTGGAGCGATACCCATAACAATAACATCTCTTAGTAAATCTGTTATTTCTCCATTCTCAATTTTTTGTGCATATTGACAGGAAATACTCCAATTGTATCGCTTCATGTCAATTGAAGGAATTTTCATATTTGATATTAGATATCCATTTTTCACTTCTTTTATCATCTCTTCTACATTCCAATTTCCATTTCCAATACATGTACATGCCATGCGAATCAAGGGAATGAATCTGTAGTTTGTTGCTCTCATATTTCCAGAGGAGGGTACATTGAAAATTTTAGCAGTTTCTCTATTATGCATATGATTTTTCAAAATTCCATTTTCAACAAGAGTAGTTTTCTTGGTTTTGACTCCTTCATCATCAAAATAATACCATCCTAAACTTTCTTTGATGGTGGGATCATCAAACACATTTAGCTCCTCTGATCCAATCCTTTCTCCTATTTTTCCTTTCCACCATGCACCTCCAGCCCAAGCCATCTCTTTTCCCAAGACTCTGTCTGCTTCAGATGGATGTCCTAATATCTCATGTGTAAGTAATGACACAAAATCTGGATTCATTACAACTGTTGCTTTTTCTTCTTTTACGGGTTTTGCATGAATTAGTTCTGATGCCTTTAGGGAAATTTCTTGCGCACTTTTCTGAATTTTATTTTTATCGATGACTTGCTCTATTCCTCCTCTACCACCTTCTGTGATGTTTACTGATTGTGTGATTCCAGACTCATGAGCAGTTGCCACCATGTCTACAACAACATCAGTAAAATTCTGTAGAATTTCTGAACCCTCACTATTAACAAAGTATTTCGAATTTATAGAATACCATGGATTGATAACTGATTTTATGATTCTAGGTGTATCTGAAATGATTTTGTTGCACTCAAATCCTATTTTTATTAATTCTTCTAATTCTGGTTTTTTTAAAACTGGATAATCTATCTTGATTTTTTTAATGGAATTTGGATATAGATTAATTCCCTTTTTTTCATAATGTGATGAATTTCTAAGAATGTTATCCACAGACTCTTTGATTTGCTCAAATGAATTTGGGTTTGTAATTGAACAAAAACTCCACATTCCACCATTTGCTAGTCTGATACCTATTCCAGAATCAGTACTGGTTTTAACATGTTCTACCTCTCCATTTTCTATAAGCGTTGATTTTTTTTCTTTTTGTTCTGCTCTAGCATCCACATATTGAGCACCAGAATCTGTAGCATATCTGACTATTCTATCAGCAAGCTCTTGTAATCCTGAATCCATGATTTATGAAATTGAGAGGTATTCGTAAATCTTCTGTATGTCTAATGATTTGAGATTGCAGGCATGGTAAAATAATACTCATCCTCAAAGTCGTAGTCCATGGTGCCTTTTTTACGTAAAAATTCAAAATATTCAATGCAGTTTGTATAAAATTCATTATTTTTCGTGTGATCTGGGTTCATAGTTTCTTTATGTTCCGGATTCATACTTTTTTTATCAAAATAGACATTTTTTCAGGAGAGTTAGTGATTTTAGTTCTGCAAGTTTGTTTTCTTTAAGCAAAAGTTCAGAGTATTTGGCCATTCATTTTTTTCGGAATTGTAAGGGTATTTGCTTGATTTGAAATATCATTTCTAGAATTCAGACCAATGTGATTTTTTTACAAATATTGAATTCTTCTTTTTCTACTAATTTCCTCTCTTAATGATTAATGTTTGTTTGGCGAATTCTTTTTTAATCGATGATAATATTCATCTTAATTCAAGATAATTTGGTTTTGATGATATTCTAAAAGATGTAAATGATATTTTAGAAAAGTAATTTAGGGCATATGATTACTTTATCATTGAATTAGAATTTGTCAAAAATTGTTGCTGATACCAGTGTTATAATTAATAGTCAATTAATTTCACAGATAGAATCAGGCTCAATTCGAAATTCTGAAATTATAATACCCCAAGCAGTTTTTGATGAGTTACAATCTCAAGCTTCTAGTAAAAAAGAACAAGGATTTGTAGGGTTGGAAAAAATTCGAAAACTCAAAGAATTATCTGGTAGTTTTGGTTTAGAGATAGTTTTGAAAGGCTCACATCCTTCTACTGATGATATTAAACTTGCTGGGACTGGTAGAATCGACGCTCTCATTGTTGATATGGCTAAACAAAACAATGCTATACTTTACACCTCAGATAATGTCCAACATTTAGTGGCACTAGCTGAAGGTATTGAAACAGTATATCTAAAATCTATTGTAAAGAATGAATCATTAGAATTTCTAAAATTTTTTGACGCGGAGACTATGAGTATTCATCTTAAAGAAAATCAATGCCCCTTAGCAAAAAAAGGAAAACCAGGTAATTTTTCATTAACTAAGATTAATGATGATGTTCTTTCAAGAGATTATTTGGAGTTGATCTCCTCACAAATATTGGATGTGGCAAATGTATCTGATTCAAGTACCATTGAAATCTCAAAGACTGGAGCATCCGTAATTCAATATGGTGATTATCGTATAGCTATTACCCATCCACCATTCTCTGAATCTTTTGAAATTACAATTGTTCATCCAATCATAAAATTATCTCTTGAAGATTATGAGATATCTGAAGAGTTAATGAAACGTTTCACTGATAGAGCTGAAGGGATTATAATTTCTGGTCCACCTGGTTCTGGAAAAAGTACTCTTGCATCAGGACTTGCAAATTTTTATCATAATAAAGGGAAAATTGTTAAAACATTTGAATCTCCTCGTGACTTGCAAGTCGATCCTGGAGTTACTCAATATGGCAAATTAGATGGAAGTTTTGATAATACTGCTGATATTTTATTATTGGTTCGTCCTGATTATACTGTTTTTGATGAAGTAAGACGGAGAGAAGACTTTAGAACATTTGCTGATCTACGGTTAACCGGAGTTGGTATGGTCGGAGTTGTTCATGCAAATTCTCCCTTAGATGCAATTCAACGTTTTATCGGAAAGATTGAACTTGGCATAATTCCAAATATTTTGGACACTGTTGTCTTTGTAAAAGATGGAAGAATTGATAAAGTCTATGACTTGGAACTAAAAGTAAAAGTTCCTTCAGGTATGACTGAGTCTGATTTAGCACGGCCAGTAATTGAAATTCGAAATTTTGAAGATAATGTTTTAGAACATGAAATCTATACCTTTGGAGAAGAAAATGTAATTGTACCTGTTTCAAAAAGAACCAAAAAAGTTGGAATAGAAAAACTTGCAGAAGATAAGATAAGAGAGACTTTCAAACGATATGATTCTCAGGCAGAAGTTGAAATTTTATCTGATAATAGAGTTAAAGTCTTGGTAAATGAAAAGTATATTCCATCTATCATAGGAAAAGGTGGTTCAAACATTAATGAAATTGAAAAATTCCTTGAAGTCCATATTGATGTTGTTCCAAAAGACTCAGATCATTTACCTCAAGTGACAAATGATCTGTCTTTCACTTTTTCAGAATCAAAAACTTCGTTACTTCTAACTGTTAATAGAGACTACACTTCAATGCATGCTGATATTTATGTCAATGAGAAATATGTCACCTCTGTAAGAATTGGTAAAAAAGGACAGATAAAAATTCCAAAACGTTCTGATGTTGCAAGAAATCTTATGCATCTTGCATCCTCACAAAACGACATTCAATTGTTTCTCAAAGATTTTTAAAATTTTCTATTATTTTTGGATCTGCTTTAAGAAAAGTAATGAATTTTCTTAATTGCTTTATTGTTTTTGGATTAAGATGATGTTCAATTCCTTCTGTATCTTGATTTGCAGTATCATATCCAATTCCTAAGATTTCAAAAAATTCTAACAAAATCCCATGTTTTTGTCGAATTCCATCAGCTATTTGTTTTCCTTTATCTGTAAGATTAATTCCATGATATTTTTCATATTCTAAAAATCCGCTTTCATCTAGTCTTTGAAGCATCTTAGTTACGCTGGGCGCACTTACGTTCATGTATCTTGAAATATCTAATGTAGTTGCGTACCCTTTTAATTCAACTAATTCTAATATTACTTCCAAATAATCCTCCATCCTAGTACTTGAGCGTGTTCTTTCTAATTGATGAGCTGCTTTAATCGAATCTAATCTTTTAGAGTTTTTAGATTTCATGTGTTCTTTGTATCTAAATCAAATCTAGTATAATTATGTCTCTTCTGTTAACTTTGGTTATTCTTTGTTGACTTTAATGTGACCGTTGTTGATCTTTGAATCTTAACTAATTTTTTCTAAAATAAAAGCTGGAATGGTTGATGCAGTAAAGAAACGACTAGAAAAATTAAGAAAATTCTCAGATTCTGCTAAACGTAGAGCAGATTTGTATACTGATATTGTAAAAATGGATGATGCCCATACTGCCCGTTCCTTAGGTGCTCTTCAGAAAGCATCAGCACCAGGTAAAAAACTACAAAAAATTGGATTTCTAATGTTATGGGTTCCTGAACCAACAGGTGTTACTTGTGCAGTGGGCGGTCCTATGATCGTTGCAGGACGATATCTTGACAAAAAGTACAATGGCGCTACCATCCATGATATTGGCCATGAGACAAAAAGTGCAATATCATCAATAAAAGATTTTAAGAATTCTGTGATGTAACTCTCTTGGTTTTTAAATGGACTGAAATAAACTAACTTGTGACCACTAGAGCTCAAGCACTAATTCCTATTACGATTGCTGCTGTTATCATTGGGGTTGCAGGACTAATGTCAATTCCTAGTGAAAGTAAATTAGAATCTGTTGAATTTCCTATGGGGACAATTAAAGTTGATAAAATTCCTCTTGAGGTACAAATTGCTGATACTGAACCTAGACGTGTTCGTGGATTAATGTTCCAAGATCAATTACCTTATAATCAAGGAATGATTTTTGTATTTGAACAGCCTGGGCTTTATTCACTTTGGATGCTTAACATGCAATTTTCTTTAGATATGATCTGGTTTGATCAAGACGGAAAAGTAGTACATATTGAAAAAGATATTCCTCCCTGTAAAACTCCTTTGGAAATCGCAGCCTGTCAAAGCATTGTACCTGATAATGATGCAGTTTATGTTCTAGAGGTAACATCAGGGTTTGTTGATCAAAATAACATTACAAAAGATTCTGTGTTGAGTATTATCTCTATTTAAAATTGCAAAACCTTATGTTATAACGTTAGATTTGCTGATTTATGAATATGAAAATTCTGATTCCAATTTTAATTGGGGTTGTGGTCTTACTCGCTATTTCAGCATTTTCATTTTCTGTTGAATCAAAATCAAAGCCAATATCTGAGCCGACCTATGAAATTGATTTTACCTATTCTGATGTAAACAGAATCATAGAGATTCTTGCAACACAAAATATTGTTATGTCGCTTCCCGCTGAAATTACAGATCATACTATAGGTCAATATTGTACATTCTTTGATGATGAAGATATACGGAAGATTGTGAAATATTGCATCACTACTGCATTGCTTGATTCTAATGGTAAACCCCTAGGAAATATCAATATGGGCGGTAGTCCTGATGCTTCAACTATGGCCCTTGCAATTATTGATGTGTCTCCATTTTTGGATTCCAAAGAGGATGAAGTTGATTTTGTGTTTCAAACGATGATTGAGACATTGGTCTGTGATTGCTGGGAGGAAAAGCGCCCCGGAGGTTTTGAATCTATTCATCAATGGCTTAAAACTGCAGAGGAACATTATCTTGAATCTCCACAAACCACCCTCAAATCAAAGATAACAGGTCTGGATGAAAAACAACTAATCTTGGAGATTACTGCTAAAGAAGAGGCATACTTGTGGACGTTAATTATTATCAAGTAGTCTAATTATATACAAGAAAATTCTTTGATTGGCGATTACGATGATTGATCAATTATGGTTAATTCTTTTGGGATTTGCTGCAGGAATATTGGGCTCCATGTTAGGCCTTGGTGGTGGAATAATCGTAGTGCCTGTGTTGACCTTTCTGGGATTTTCCTCTACTGCAGCAGCTAGTAACAGTCTTTTTGCAGCATTAAGTAATGCCGTTGCCTCCACTATTTCTTATTCTAGACAAAAGAGAATAGAATTTTCATTAGGTCTAAAACTTGGATTACTCACAATCCCTGGAACTGTATTGGGTGCTGTTATTTCTACTGACGTAACTCCTAGTATTTTCAAAATTTTATTTGGTTTAGTACTGATTGCATCTGTAGCTTATATTTTTTTGAGAAAAAAAATTGAGACCAAAGAAAAAACAATATCTAAACAGATGATGGTTTTTGCAGTAGGTGCTAGTTTCTTTGCAGGTATTATTTCTGCATTTTTTGGAATAGGCGGTGGAATTATCTTTGTACCTCTAATGGTAGCTGGAATGGGCATGGCTATGAAAAAAGCTGCTCCTACTTCTCAATTGATATTATTATTTTCATCACTTTCTGGGGTGATCGCTCATAGCGCTTTGGGACATCCTGATTTTAATCAGGCAGGATTTTTAGCAATTGGCTCTTTTATTGGTGGATTAGTTGGCGCAAGATTGTCTCTAGATGTCAAAGAACGTTACTTGCAAATCTTAGTATCTATAGTAATCTTGGCAGCAGCTGCAAAACTCTTTTTTGATTCAGTTTCTGATAATTCTTCTTTCTTGGGATTTTAGCCCTACCTTTTTCTTTGTGTTTTTATACTGATTTTGTAATGTATAGTGCTCATTAGGTTTTTTGACTTGATGGTTGAGGAAACTAGTTGGCTCCTTAGTATTTTTAATTTCCAAAGTATTCTTATAATTTAGGACAAATTAAGCCTAAAAATGCCATGTCTCTATAAGTTAAATTCCAAATGAAAATTTTTACTTATTTTTTGGGAATAATAAAAAAGCAAAAATGAATAATTTAATCCAGTGATATCAAATTTGAAAATTTAGGTTCTCTTTTTAACACATATTAAAGAAAAAAAGATGGTTTGGTCAATATAGCATGGTAACTACCGTAACTACTGACACTTCGATTCATGAGGTTCTTCAAAAGATGCAGTCTAATTTTATCAAACACATCGTTGTAGAAGAAAAGAACAAACCAGTTGGTGTTGTAACTGAACGTGATATTAACAAATATCTAGAAAATGACAAAACTGCAAGAACACTTGAGGCGATATCCATAGAGCAGGTAATGGAAAAAAATCTCATCCTCATAACTGATGGAGCAAGTGATCACCTAAATCGAGCTGCCGAACGTATGGATGTCTTCAAAATTGGTTCAGTTATTTTAGTTGATTCTAATGGAAATCTGGCAGGGATAATTACTAAAACTGACATTACTAAGGTGTATGGAGCGGTTTATGGGGGAAAATTTAAAGTTAAAGACTATATGAGCCGCAAAGTGTTTACCTGTAGAAAATCCGATTCGCTTAGATTTGCATTAAACATGATTAATCAGAATGATGTATCAAGATTAGTAGTGACTGATAACAATGGAAAGCCACATGGCGTGATAACAACCAATGATTTTCTAATACATAGCTCATATTTTACAAAAGACAAAACTGAAACACGTGAGTATTTACTTCCTGTTGACTCAAAAAATATGTGCGTTGATGATCTTGTAAGTGATGAACTACTTGCTGTAAATCTTGAGGATGATCTATCTATTGTAGCTCAAAAAATGATTAAAAATCATATCCATGGAATCCCTGTTATAGATGACAATGATAATTTGGTTGGCATAGTAAGTAATTTAGATGTTGTAAGGGCTTTTGTCAAAGTTCCATTAACCGAAGATCTTCTACAAAAATATTCAAAATTATACTAACGTGTAATGACTATTTATGCAACTTTTTTTAACAATCATAGAACAACTGTAATTTCTCGAATTGATTTTAAATTCTCTTTAGTTATGATTCAAGTTATATTGCTTTTTTGTGCATGCGAGGGAGAAATCGGATAGGTTTATCTCAGTAAAAGTAAATCTGTATTGGATATTTCATATTGTATTTTAGATATTCTTAACTAAACTTTTGCTATAGCATTAGATATGGTGAGTTTATTCCCATTTGATGCAGGTAATTTGCTTACTTTTTTGGTGGCCATTTCAGCAACAAGCCTAACCTTGTTAGTGATAAATAGGGAATTTTTAAATCAAAGATTCAATCTTAAAAAAACTCTTGATTCTGAAGGGAAAAAACGAGCCCTGACTTATGTTGGATGGAACTTGAGATTATTTGCAGGAATGATAATGTCGCAATTGGTACTTGGTCTTGTTTTGATGATCAGAATACTGCTAGAAGAAAAGGCTGAATGGTTTGATTATTACCTTGTTTTATGGCAAGCAGTCAATATAGCTACATGGGTTATGGTTTTTGGTTATTATATAGTCTATAATTTTTTCTTTAGACTCCCTTTAAAGCACTAAATTTTTAATACGACAAATTTTGTATTGATATTTTCTAAACTACATCGCAATGCAGGCTATCTGCTTATTATGTTCATTCTCTAATGATAGAATTGGATGAAGTTATTTGAAACAAAATATGGTAAATTACTATACACTCATCTCTTTACCACAAGCATGATGTTAATAATTTTCCAAATTTCATTTTAGCATCTATGTGTAATATTGAGTATTTTGGTGACTAGTAGGCTCTCTCCGGTTTTAATTTAATTATTTATCGCGGAGGCTCTTTTTTGATTCTATAGATATTTTTCTTTGAAATAATTATTGTTTCTCCGTTCTGGGTAGTTCCTTCATATTCTACTGTAATTTTTCCAAATTCATCATCAATATCTTCTTTTTGTGAAATTGTGAATTTTAATTTCAAAACTTGATCCGTATACAGTGGTTTGAGAAATCTGGTGTTTCTATTTTTCCATTCAGAATCTCCGTCTGTTCCAATAAACACAATATGGTTTCCATAAATTTGACTTAGTCTTGTAAATTCTCCTTCCATTCTTGATAAAATAGCTCTTCCTGAAACTATCTGACGTTCCCCTTTTTGCTTGTTTTCTAAGAATGCGT
>Ga0224508_10000153_pt1 | contig 72989 bp, 76 predicted proteins | sample SF_Jan12_sed_USG_4_FD_170157 | JGI IMG/M metagenome (GOLD analysis project Ga0224508, IMG submission 170157) | Sediment microbial communities from San Francisco Bay, California, United States - SF_Jan12_sed_USGS_21 | ecosystem: Environmental > Aquatic > Marine > Sediment | place: USA... | reverse complement strand
ATTTCACCATCGCCAGGTCGATGGGATCATCGACGATGTCCTTCACAAACATGCCATCGATCTTTAGGAAGTCCACCGGCAGGTTCTTGAGATAGGCAAACGAGGACAGACCACCGGCCCCGAGGACGACAGCTGGACTATCCGTATGCCAGGGGCGCTACGCTTTAACTTCCTCGGTGGACGTTACAACTGGGCTTTCCATACTGAGGCCGAGCCTCATCTCGGCGGCCGGCGACTTTATCAGCCCCGCCGGCGTGGTCTCGGCGGCTCGTCGTCCATCAATGGCATGACCTACGTCCGCGGTCACGCCCTCGATTACGAACGCTGGGTGACCGAGGGAGCAACAGGATGGTCCTACGCCGAGGTGCTACCCTACTTCAAGCGCATGGAGTCGCATGAGATCGGTGACAACCCATGGCACGGCGGCGGCGGGCCAGTGCGCATCGCACGCGTGTCGGCAGTCCACCCCATTAACAAGGCGTTTCTTGAGGCTGGCGAGCAGGCAGGCTACGTCCGCAGTGATGATCTGAACGGTTACCGCCAGGAGAGTTTCGGACGCTTTGACGTCAACGTCGACCGGGGCGTGCGCGCGAGTGCGGCGCCTACCACCCGTGCGGCACGTGTCGCATGGGAACCGGGGGCGATGCCGTGGTGGATGCACAAACGCGGGTGCGCGGCATAGAAAGTCTACGGGTGGTGGACGCCTCGATCATGCCAAGCATCACCAGCGGCAACCTGAATGCGCCGGTGATGATGCTGGCGGACAAGGCCTCGGACCTCATATTGGGACGCAATTGCCTGCCGCCCTCGAATGCTTCTTGGTACGTTGATACCGGCCACGCCCACCGGCAGCGCTGATAATCGACCCCCGGCTGTTCGCATACTCGTCGCTATTTATCAAGCTCCTAACGAGGACCGGCCCTGTCGATGCCGGGCCAGTCGACGGTTCTTCAACGCCTCGTGTGCTTCGGAGGTGCCGTCGTGCCAGGTGCCAAAGAGTCTGTCGACCGGGGTCGGCGTGTTGCCGTAGTTGACTTCGAAGTACCGGTGGTGCAACTGGTGGAAATGATCCCCAGCCGTCACCCGAAACCGTCTCCCTATGACCACCTGCTCAAACCCCGAATGAGAAACGGCCGGGCTGATGCCTTGGTAGAAGCCAGTCAGTATCACGATCACCGGATGGACCGGCACCACCCACCAAAGAAAGAACACACTAAAGTAGATCACGTGCTCCAGCGGATGCATGGAGATACCGGTCCACGGCCCGATGTTGATGTTTCGGTGGTGGAGTTCGTGGGCGGCGCGGTACAACGGCGGCCAGTGAAGCAGCCGGTGGTTCAGGTAGAAGTGTAACGTCGACCAAAAAAACACCGCGATGGTCATCACCGCCAAGTATATCGGCGCGTCGCCCCATTCGACCCGAGGGATACGGTCTTCGGCGTAGGCCCACAGGGTCAGCGACTCGTAGAACGACCATACAGTGCAACCGCTAACCAGGCTCCAAAACATGTTGTCTCGGGCCTGGTTACGAAACAGGAACTTGCGATTTTCGGTGTCCAACCAGCGGGTATTGAACATGTACGCTTGGTCCTGAGCGCGGCGAATATAGAGCCACCAGTGCAAGCCTCCGGCGACTAGGGTGAGCAAGGCAGCGTTGCGCAGCCAGATCAGGGCCATCCACCCGACTTCGAGCGAGGCCATTCGCTCAAGGCTCGGGGTTAGGTAATTCCACGCCACCACCGCTAGCGCGATGAAGAGTAAGCCCCATGGGAACAGCAGCCCAGTGGTGATCCAGCGCAGGGTCGCCAGTGGGCGCGGCGGCCACGCGTAGAGCGGTGGCACCTCGATCGGATCGGGCGGCTGGTAACCACCCCGGGACATCGTCGATACCTCGGACATCTCACCCCCAAAGTGAACCAATGCCGAAGATAAAGCGAGAACCTTATAAAGGTTAACGGCTAGATACGCAATACGAAATCGAAAGAATTTCCATCCGCCTGGGCATGCCGATATCCTGTTGAGTTGCCAGATGAGCGAACGGATTAAGGCCCGGGCCGTGGGGCAGCCGCGGTGAGTTCTGAGTGTGTCTGTTCAAATAGGTATCGGCATTAAAGCCCCAACCGCCACAGTAAAAGATCAAATCGATCCTGGCCGAAGAAAGGCTCGCCGCGATAAACAAATGTCGGCACTCCCCAATGTCCAGCTTCTAACAAAGCGAGTTCATTATGTTTCAGTTGCAGGTCAAATTCGGCTTGTCGCGACAGTGCTTCGGTATTAATAACTGGAAATTCCAGGCCGGCGTTGTCAGCCGCATTTCTCAGATGATCGCCCTGATGCCAGTTATCCGTCGAGCCATCCCAGAGCAGTCGGGCAACCTTATCAAGAAACGCCAATCCTTTGTTATGGCGAATGGCGGATAAGGTCAGATAATACAAGTAATAAACGTGCGGTTGCTTTGTCGCAGCCTCCCAGGTGCCGGGCTTAAACACAACCGGGCTAGGGACAGGCTCGCGAAAAGGCAGGTCAAGTGATTCAGCAATGCGCCGGACGTCCATATCGAAATAGTCGATCTCCACTTGAGAAGCCTTATCAAATCGCGCGGTATTGCGGATGACACCAGGCAAAACCGGTCTGAGATTCAATACAATATCGTCCCTTTTGGATAGTGCTAATGCCCGGTCTAGCACGAGATAGCAATATGCGCTCATGTGTGACCAGTACAGCTCTATGGTTTTTGTCATGATGTTCGATCTATGGGATCGCCGAAGGCCGGATCCCGCCCCCTGGAGTAGTCATTTACGCGAGGGAGATCGTCGGCAAAGTTGGCCCAGGGTAACTTCATTCGCCAGTACGCGTGCGCTTGCGGTTCGAACCGTGCCGGGTTGTCCAAAAATCCAATGGTCACATAAAGCTCGTCGCTTAACCCATTGTCCACATAGCTGATCGAAGTACCGCATTCTGAACAGAACGTGCGAACAACGCCCTTGGTTTTCGAGAAAGACTTCGGCGTTCCGTGTGTCAGGTGAAATTGGTTTGACCGATAACCGACCCAGACGTTGAGCGGGCTTCCCACCGCACGACGGCAATCATCATCATGATCATAACAAATCCAGCACGGTTCGCCGCGCATCTCCGCGGCAATCGCCCCACAGAAACATGAACCGCTTTCAATTCTGCTGCCCATTTCAGAACCCTCCTGACGACCCTTCTTTTGCAACCAGTTTAATCCTCGCGCTTGCCCAAATAGTATTTCGAGTCACGGCGTCGATGGTCAGTGTCTGCTTCGGATTCGAAGCAGATCTAATATCAGGTCTGTGCCATAAAGGACAGTTAGAGACCGGCGTTCAAGCAGCCCGCAAACTACGACCTGATGTTAGTGATGATGGGTTGCTTGCGTTGAAAACGCGGCGTGCAACGAACCGCTGGTTAAAGGCTTCACCCTCCTAGCTATCGTCGCTGCAACGTCATGAGGCGGTTGAACATCATCTTGACGGTTGGTGTGAGCCGCGTGCGATTGTAGGCATCACCACATTGGCGAATAGCTTCCGCTAGCGTTGGGTAGGGATGAATGACATTGGCCAACTTGCCAAGGCCCATACCGGCCTGCATCGCAACGGCGATTTCACTTATCATATCGCCCGCGTGGGCGCCCACGATGGTCGCGCCCAGAATCTCGTCCGTCCCCTTCTTTACGTGGATCTTCACGAAGCCTTCCGTTTCGCCCTCGAGAATCGCGCGATCAACCTCGGCGAGTTCACGCTTAAATGTTGCATATTTGGTGTTGCGCTCTCGTAGATCCTTTTCGTACAAACCGACATGCGCGATTTCAGGATCCGTATAGGTAGCCCAAGGAATCAGTAGCTTCGAGCATTTATCTCGGCCAAAGAACAACGCGTTGCGAATGGCAATACGAGCCATGAAGTCGGCCATATGCGTGAACTGATACTTACTTGCCACATCACCAACCGCAAACACATCAGGGTTGGTGGTTTGCAACCGGTCGTTTACGGTAACCCCCGTGCGCTCATCGTACTCTACGCCGGCTGCTTCTAGACCAAGCCCCTTGACCGTCGGTTTGCGACCGGCCGCTAACAACAAGGCATCGAAATCCAGACGGCGTTCGCCGTTCAGTACCACGGAAACGGGTGACTCACCGTCGGTGCTTTCCACACGCTTGTAGTCTGCGTGAAACTCAAACTCGACACCGTCGCGACGCAGCGACTCCTCGACCACCTTGGCCGCATCCGGGTCTTCTTTGGGCAGAATTTTCCCGCTGCGCGAAAACACCGTCACTTGCGATCCAAAACGTCGAAATGCCTGAGCCAGCTCAAGACCAATGGGGCCTGCACCGATCACACCTAGACGCGCCGGCAACGACACCAGGTTGAATATTGTCGCGTTCGTCAGGTAAGGCGCTTCGCTAAGACCGGGGATGTTGGGCACCGCCGCAGTACCACCGGTAGCCACCACCGCTTTGGCGAATGTGAGTGTCTGGCTCTTGATGCTGACAGTGTCTTTACCGGTAAATCTGGCTTTCCCAATAAAAACGTCCACCCCTAGATCTTCGGAGAAACGCTTGGCCGAATCGTGGGGGGCGATGCCGGCACGCAACCGGCGCATGCGTTCCATGACGGTGCCAAAGTCGACCTCCACGTCCCCATGTATACGCAGCCCGAACTCAACACTGTTGCGTACAGTCGCTGCCACTTTCGCACATCGCAGAAGCGCCTTCGACGGCACACAGCCTACATTCAGACAGTCTCCACCGAGGAGGTGAGACTCAATGAGCGCAACCCGAGCACCGAGTCCCGCCGATCCCGCCGCGGTTACCAGACCACCGGTACCAGCGCCGATCACCACCAGGTTGTACTTGCGTTTAGGGGTAGGATTGACCCATGCCTTCGGGTGCGTACAGTCGAGTAGTTTGACGTTGTGCCGATCGAGCGGTGCCACACCGATACTATCGAGATCGTCCTGAGCAAATTTAGCTAGATAGGCATCACGCTCCGGGATTGAGGGTTGTAACCCGGGCGTTTGATCATCGGGCGTCGTGAGCGGTGTGATGAAATCCGCCCAGCTCACGGCGTTACCGTCCGGATGGCGAGCTGCCTCGCCATGGTCCTCGTCGGACACAAAACGATAGAACAACCGTTTGTTCTTAAATGAGTGCTCATCCAGCACATGATGGAAAACACCCGCGTTGAGCAGCATGTTACCGATGCGCACCGCGTCTTCCTCGTCGCTTGCAATGTTCTCAACTACGAGCTTTTCCACTGCTTCGCTACCCACGAAGCATTTCTCGTACGTCTTGGGCGGCAACCCGTATTTTCGATCCTGGATGTCCAGAATCGTTTTCAATCGCTCTGCCAATTGCGTGAGCGCAACCGGATCAAACGACGCCTCATCGTTAATCTGCTCGCTTTGCGTCATACGTTCTCCCGTGCGTTTTAATCCCACAACAATCTTCAAGTCTCGGAAATGCTGCATTGAAACCGTCCGGACACAAAGGGTCGATTTTTTTGAAAGCAACCCCGACCGTGTCGCACTAGTTTCAACAATGTGCACAATTTTCGCAACAAAGGGAAATCATGAAAACCATTGGCCTGGTCGGCGGCATGAGCTAGGAGAGCACTGTTTTGGCGCTTTCTCCACAATTTTTGCCACTATGGAGCAAACGGCCGTTTCAGGGCTGTACCGCGAGGAGCAGTTAGAGATCGGCGTTCAAGCCGCCCGCAAACTACGGCCCGATCTGAGTGATGATGCGTTGCTTGAGTTGGCGAAGCCAGAAAGTTCGAAAAACGTTACGTCCCTTTTGTATTTTAGCCAGCAGAAGGGCAAGATCGTGGTGACGGTCTGAAAAACTGCTGGCGGGATGCGACCGATACGAGACGTCGTATGGACCTACCGCTATCCCGCCCCGGATAGTGTAAAAGGCCTCAGTTTCTTAAACGAGAAACTCAACATCCTAGAACATCTAGCAAACCCAACGAGCTGAGGTTGTAAACCTTATGGATACACAAGCAATCTTCGGACTGCAGTTCCTCTTGAGCCTTGTTGTGTGGGGCCTGATCGCAAAGTGGTTGTTGGCTCCCTGGTTAGCGACAATGGCACAACACCAGGCGCTTTTCTGGCTGACCCTGCCGCATGCGTTTCGCCACATTGGCATGGTGTTCCTGGTTCCGAGCGTCGTTGCGCAACCGCTGCCAAATGCCTTCGCCATACCTGCCGCCTACGGCGACTTGGCCGCGGGTGTGTTGGCGTTGCTCGCGCTCATCGCGCTTCGGACCGGTTGGGCCGGCGCCCTGGCGCTCGTCTGGCTCTTCAACATTGTCGGCACGGTAGACCTGCTGAATGCACTGCGCCACCTGAATGTGCCACCGGCCTTCGGGGCAACTTGGTACATTCCGACATTTCTGGTGCCCCTACTCCTGGTGACTCACTTCATGATATTTGTCCGGCTACTCAGGCGCGCGCGTCCGAACTGATCCCAACGGCCTCACTCCTATCACAGGAGGAACATCGGTTTGCCGGTCCGAAGCAGACCTACATATCACGTCTGTGCCATAAGGGGCAGTTAGAGATCAGCGTTCAAGAAGCCCGCAAACTACGGCCTGTTCTTAGTAATGATGAGTTGCTTGAGTTGGCGAAGACAGTGCTGGCATTCCATAGATGGTGTCGCGGTTCAGCGAGCGAGAACACTTAGCATAGAGTTGGCGAATTTGACCGGAAAGAGAGCCCTCAGGTCAAATAAGCCTTGCAAAGCATCTCACGTTTCGAATCTGTGAAGTTCAAGCCTTCACGCAGGTAGTTGTCGAACGATCCAAATACCATATCAATATATGCGAAGGCCGCTTCTACATAGCTTTGGTCAGCAGCCATTACCGAGCGGAGAAAAGATGGAACGCCTTCCGGGTGATCTTCCAATATCCACCGATCGATAACTAAGTTTGTAAGCAAATAGTCCTCAATCACAGTTTCTTGGGGCACGCCCAAGGCACGTAGCAAAACTGCGATCCCAACGCCGGTACGGTCTTTGCCACCGGCGCAGTGCAATAGGGCCCGCCTCGTGGTTCCTCCGGCCAGGCGATGTAATAGGGTAGACCATTGCCATCGATGGTCTCGTACGTAGGATTGATAGAAGTTCCGCATAGCGCTGGGCGTGTCGGGTACGCCCTCATTGTCCTTAGGTTGATACTCACTGATTCCTCCGGCAAGTAGCCAGCGTTCAACCTTGGTCGTTGCCACGGGCCAGATGGGTAGATTGACCACATCGGGTTTCTTCTTTGGCGGTAGCCTGTTTGGGGCGTGCTCTTGTTCTGATTGCGCACGCAGGTCGACGAGCAATTCTATGTCGAGACTAGACAACATCGTGAGATCGTCATCCGTCAGACGCGATAAAGCGCCAGAGCGAAAAAGCACGTTCCATTTGACCTCACGTCCACCTGTTGTCTTGTAGCCGCCAACATCACGAAAATTAATGGCGCCCTCAAGGGGCTGAAAACGGCGCCTCTGTGCTTCCGTCGAATTTGGAACTGACTTTGTCACAACCATCCCTTCATAACGACGCATCCTACCGCCTTAACTAGTATGCGTAACAACATATAACAGCCGATGGTGCATATAAACAGGCAGTGAGCTGCATAGCTGCTTTCCGCGGAAGCAAACCTATATAAATTGAGGCTGTGCCGCCGATTGACTAGGATTATCTAGGTCAACCACCAGAAGTATTCGTCTTTCCGCCCCTTTACTCAAGCCAAGCGAATCGCGTAGGCGAAGCGTAAGCCCGAAGGGGCGCAAGCAGGACGCTGCGCGTTCTCCTTCAGGGCAGGGATGCCCTGTCGGAGAACCTTCTGAGATTCTATGGTTCAGGTCAAGCGTCGAGCGAGGGCACCGGCAAAGCCGGCGCAGAGTCTGGGGCGAAATGGTTTTGGCGACTTTTGAAACAAAAGTCACCCGCCGTACGGGGCCGGCACCCCGTTAGCTAGATCGTCGAAGGCGATACCTTTAAAAAGTCTTTGAAGTTTGATTTTCTTTTAAGACGTTGCGGCCTTACGCCATCTCCATCCCCTGCACTTGCTGAAACCCCCTCGGCAGTTTCAATCCGCGCAATGCCCGCTCACCGATATAGTGATTCAAATCCTCAACCGACAACTTGAGATCACGTTTACCACTATGAACAATCAATCCCTTGTCTTCGGGAAACACTACCATCGCCACCACATACTCTTCCCGGCTCGCGGCCTTCTTGGCAGGAATATTGATGACCTTAATGCCCTTACCCTTACCCATCTTCGGTAGCTCACCGATCATGAAGGTCAATAACCGTCCTTGCGTGGTGACGGCGGCAATCCAATCCTGCTCGTGATTGCCTACCCTGCGCGGTGGCAATACCTTGGCCCCCTTGGGTATGCGTAACACCGCCTTGCCCGCTTTGTTCTTGGCATAAAGGTCTTCGAGTTTGGCGACGAAACCATAACCGGCATCGGTAGCAAGTAAGAACAACTCATCGGGCTGTCCCATAATTGCACCGGCAAAGGTAGCGCCGGCCGGCGGGTTGAAATAACTACTAGCGGGATCACCCTGGCCACGGGCCGACGGCAGTTTGTGCGCCGGCGTCGAATAGGTGCGGCCGGTGGAGTCGATAAACACCACCGGTTGGTTGCTACGACCACGGGCGGCATCGAGAAAATGATCGCCCGCTTTGTAGGCGAGTGTCCGCGGGTCGACGTCGTGGCCCTTGGCGGCCCGCACCCAACCCTTTTCCGACAGGATGACGGTGATCGGTTCGGTGGGTAACAGTGACGCCCGATCGATGGCCTTGGCGACGTCGCGCTCGACGATGGGTGAGAGTCGCTCATCGCCAAACTCGTGAGCATCCCCCATGAGTTCATCACGCACTAGGCGCTTGAGCCGTGCCCGCGACTTCAAGATCTTGGAAAGTTCAGCGCGCTCGCGCGCAAGTTCCTTTTGCTCGCCCTTTATTTTCATTTCTTCTAGGCGGGCGAGATGGCGCAAGCGCGTATCGAGAATGGCGTCGGCCTGTATCTCGCTTAGCTTGAAACGTTCCATTAGCTTCATCTTGGGATCATCTTCCTTGCGGATGATACGAATGACTTCGTTGAGGTTAAGGAAGGCGATTAACAACCCATCCAAGATGCTCAGGCGGGCGACGACACGATCGTAACGAAACTGCAGACGCCGCTTGACGGTGGCCGTCCTGAAGTCCAACCACTCCTTCAGCAGATCGCGCAGGTTATAGACATGTGGCCGACTATTGAGGCCGATCATGTTCAAGTTCACCCGGTAGCTACGCTCAAGGTCGGTGGTGACAAATAGATGTGACATGAGGCCTTCGATATCGACGCGGTTAGAACGCGGCTCTATCACCAACCGGGTGGGATTTTCGTGATCCGACTCATCGCGCAGATCCTCGACCATGGGCAGTTTTTTGGCCTGCATCTGGTTGGCGATTTGTTCCATCAGGCGGTTGCTCGGCACCTGGTAGGGAAGCGCGGTGACGATGATGTCGCCGTTCTCACGTTCCCAGCGGGCGCGCATCTTGATAGAACCGTTGCCGGTCTCGTACATGGCGCGAATATCCGCGGCCGGGGTAATGATCTCGGCCTCGGTCGGGTAGTCCGGGCCTTGGATGTGTTCACACAATTGCTTGACCGTCGCACTCGGTTGCTCCAACAAGCGCACACATGCCGCCGCCACTTCACGCATGTTGTGCGGTGGCACATCGGTGGCCATGCCCACTGCAATGCCGGTGGTGCCGTTTAATAGCACATGCGGCAACCGCGACGGCAACAGCCGCGGTTCTTCTAACGTGCCGTCGAAGTTGGGTGTCCAATCGACCGTACCCTGATCGAGTTCCGTCAACAGCGTTTGCGCAAAACGGCTGAGGCGTGCCTCGGTGTAACGCATGGCCGCAAATGACTTGGGGTCGTCGATGGACCCCCAATTCCCCTGACCATCGATGAGTGGATAGCGAAAGCTAAACGGCTGCGCCATCAACACCATGGCCTCGTAACAGGCGCTATCGCCGTGGGGATGGAACTGGCCCAGTACATGGCCGACGGTACGCGCCGCCTTCTTGTATTTGGCGGCCGCACTTAATCCCAGATCGGACATGGCATAGACGATACGACGCTGTACCGGCTTTAGACCATCACCGAGATGCGGTAAGGCGCGATCGAGAATGACATACATGGAGTAATCTAAGTACGCCTGCTCGGTGAACTTGGCGAGCGGTAGGCGCTCGACATCCATCACCGGTGGCCTAGCGCTGACCGCGCTGGCCTTACCGCGCTTAGCCGTTTTCTTTCGTGTCTTGGTCTTCCTGCTTACCTTTCTTGGCATTGATCACCTACCAGCTCAAATAATGGCCGCCTTATCACCTTTCTTTTCCAACCACGCCCGGCGGTCGGCGGCGCGCTTCTTGGCCAACAACGTATCCATGACCTTCATCGTTGTATCGCCGGCCTTAATCGTGAGTTGCACCAGACGCCGCGTATTGGGATCCATGGTGGTCTCGCGCAACTGGATGGGATTCATCTCGCCGAGACCCTTGAAACGCTGCACGTTCACCTTGCCGCGGATCTTTTCCGCCATGATGCGATCGAGTACGCCTTTCTTCTCTTCTTCATTCAGCGCGTAATACACCTCTTTGCCCACATCGATACGATATAGCGGCGGCATGGCGACATAGACGTGGCCCGCCTCTACCAGCGGACGAAAGTGCTTTACGAACAGTGCACATAAAAGGGTAGCGATATGTGAGCCGTCCGAATCGGCATCGGCGAGGATGCAGACCTTGCCATAGCGAAGCGCATCGAGCTTGCTGGAACCCGGATCCACCCCTAGCGCCACCGCGATGTCGTGCACCTCTTGTGAACTCAGGACCTCACCGGAATCGACTTCCCAGGTATTGAGGATCTTGCCGCGTAACGGCATGACGGCTTGGAACCCCTTATTGCGCGCCTGCTTGGCGGAGCCACCGGCGGAATCGCCCTCGACCAAGAACAGCTCGGTGAGATTGAGATCCTGACTGGTGCAATCGGCGAGCTTGCCGGGCAGCGCCGGACCACCGGCCAGCTTTTTGCGCTCGACGCGTTTACCGGCGCGCATGCGGGCTTGGGCGTTGTCGATGGTGATGGCGGCGATGGCCTCGCCATCCTTAATATGTCGATTCAGCCACAGGCTAAATGCATCCTTGGTAACGCCGGACACAAAGGTCGCCGCCTCACGCGAAGCCAATCGTTCCTTGCTTTGACCGGCGAACTGCGGCTCTTTCATTTTGACCGCCAACACGTAACTGCACTGGCCCCACACATCCTCGGGCGCGAGCTTGACGCCGCGCGGTAGCAGATTGCGGCGCTCGCAAAACTCGCGCAGCGCCTCCGTCAACCCGGTGCGGAAACCGGTAACATGGGTACCGTCTTGGGTGGTGGGGATGAGATTTACGTAACTCTCGGCCATGGGGTCGTCATCGTCCGGCAACCAGCAAATGGCCCATTCGGCATGTTCGTTTTCGCCTTGGAAATGACCGGTGAACGGCTCTTGGGGGATGATGTCGTAATCACCCAATTCTTCTAATAGGTAGTCCTGCAGCCCACCTTCGTATTGCCATTCCTCGTTATCTTGCTTGTTGGCCTCATGCTTGAAGATCATGTGCAGGCCCGGACACAACACCGCCTTGGCGCGCAACACATGTTTGAGTCGTGGGATGCTGTACTTGACGGAATCGAAGAACTTGGGATCCGGCCAGAACTGTATCGTGGTGCCGGTGTTGCGCTGGCCGACCTTGCCGACCGCCTTAAGCGGCGAGGTCTTCTGGCCATCGGCGAAAGTCATCTTGTGTTGCTTACCGTCGCGACGGACCAGGACGTCCAGGCGTTTGGAAAGCGCGTTGGTGACGGACACGCCCACCCCGTGCAGGCCACCGGAAAAAGTGTAGTTCTTATTGGAGAACTTACCGCCGGCATGAAGCCGCGTCATGATGACTTCGACGCCGGAGACCTTCTCACCCTTGTGCTTGTCGACCGGAATGCCGCGACCGTTGTCCTCCACCGACATGGAGCCATCCTTATATAGGATAACTTCGATACGATCGGCGAAACCGGCGATGGCCTCATCGACACTGTTGTCGATGACTTCTTGGGCAATATGATTGGGGCGCTCGGTTTGGGTGTACATCCCCGGGCGCCGGCGTACCGGCTCAATACCCGTTAACACCTCAATGGCAGAAGAGTCGTACGCAGATGGCATTGGTTATGAGTGTAGTGCACAGACCACGGCGCGCCGCCATGGCTGGGGGTGGTCATATCGAAGGGGGTGAGCAGGTATGCCTGACGGAGCAAGCACCTTGACCTGGGTTAAGCTCAACAACCTGCTACTGCTCATACATTCCGTGTAACACGTGCCATCGCACGTTACACGAATTATACAGTAGATCAATAAATTACACTACGTGAGATCTTGTGCAAGCGAGTTCCTAACGTCATCACCGATAGGATTGATTTTGTAATCGTAGGCGTCGTGCTCGATACCCATGTGCACACTGGTGCCGACCTTGACGGCATCGACCATTGGTTGCGTTAGCTCGAAACGGAGGAAATGTACCGCCGACGTTTTTTCTTCTGTCGACCGATCCAGATCCTCATCGGCCACCGCCCATATTCTGGGGAATCCCTCAACCGTCACCCACACACAATTCTCGATACCGAGCATTTTTGCAAGATTGGCTTGACGCTCTGGGACATTGTCATACTCGATCATGAATGTCGCTTTCCAATTATTACCGTCCGGGATGAGTGGATTGTAGGTGTCCAACTCTTCCTTAACCCCGGCCCGCTCAAAGATGCGTTCAGCACGCAACATCTCCTGTACTTGGTACTGCATGGTCAGCCTATCCTCAAAATACAGACGTGCGTGCGGACCAATTTGCACCTGCCGTGCGCGCTTGTGGGCCATCACCTGTGCTCGAAATTCGGAGCGCCGCCGGTCGTATTCCTCAAGCGAGTACAGGTCTTCGTACTTTAGTTTCTCCATTGCTTGAACCTGATTCAGCTTAGATATCGTAGGCCTTACGCAACAGAGCCATGGGATGGTCCGGTTGCTTGGGTTGCTTGAGTCCATTTTCGATCTGATGACCGGCCATCGGGCAGTCGCTACTGTAGTAATCGGCAGCTGATTTTTCTATTCGCTGCACTACTGGACGGCCTATTCTCATAGAGGTCTCGTGAAATTCTTTTTTGACGGCATAAGTACCGTTATGCCCCGAGCAGCGCTCGATGGGTTCTACTTTTGTGTCCGGTACCAACTCCAACGCCTCGCGGGTCTTTAATCCGATATTCTGTACCCGTAGATGACAGGGGACATGATAGGAAATCTTGCCCAACGACTGCTTGAAGTCGTGCTTTAGTTTACCTTCCTTGTGGCGCAACATGAGGTACTCGAACGGATCATACGTCGCCTCACTCACCTTGGTCACATCCGCATCGCCGGGAAAGATCAAGGGCAACTCTTGCTTAAACATCAGCACGCACGACGGGATAGGCGCAACGATGTCGTAACCCTCATCGACGAGTTTCGCCAGTACCGGGATGTTGGCGTCCTTGGCACGCGTGATTGCTTTGAGGTCACCGAGCTCAAGTTTGGGCATACCGCAACAGCGTTCCTTGTCCGCTAGGCGTACCGCGATCTCGTTGTGCTGAAACACCGCGATCAGATCCTCGCCCAGGTTCGGTTCGTTGTAGTTGCCATAACAGGTCGCAAACAACACCACCCTTCCGCGTGTGTGGCCGACGGCACTCACTTTTATTTGATCATCGATCAGGGTCCGTGCGCGTTTGCGCAATGTACGACTGTGATACGTAGGTAGCGCTGCGTTCTCGTGCACGCCTAAGATCTTGGCTATGACCTTGCGTGCCAATGCGTTCTTGTTCATCACGTTTACGGTCGGCGCAACCACGGGAATACCGGCGAGCTTGCCGACCTTATCGGTTGATGTCAGTACGCGATCGCGTATCTTGGTTTTGGCCTTTTCAAACTTAACCGCCTTGGCGCGCAGCATCAACTTTGGAAAATCCACGTTCCAGGGATGCGGTGGCACATACGGGCACTTGGTCATGAAGCACATGTCGCACAGATAACAATGATCGACGACATCCCAATAGACCTTCTTGTCGACCCCATCGAGCTCCATGGTGTCGGACTCGTCGATGGCATCGAACAAGGCGGCAAACGCATTGCACAGACTAAAACAACGCCGACAACCATGGCAGATGTCGAATACGCGCTCGAGCTCTTTGAAGAGATCGTCTTGGTCGTAAAACGCGGGGTTTTGCCAGTCGAGCGGATGGCGTGTCGGCGCCTCCAGACTCCCTTCCCGCTTGCCGTCTTCGATCATGGTTGTGGGCGAGCCGGGCTTTTGCAAAGACGCGGGGCCGGTCACACCGGCCCCGCTCGCGCACCAGCCTAGAAGGGTTAATCCAGATTATCTAAGGCTTTCTGGAATCGATTCGCGTGCGAACGCTCGGCCTTGGCCAGGGTCTCAAACCAATCGGCGATTTCGTCGAAACCCTCTTCCCGCGCGGCCTTGGCCATGCCGGGGTACATATCCGTGTATTCATGGGTTTCACCGGCGATGGCCGCCTTGAGGTTGGCGGCGGTGGGACCGATGGGCTTGCCGGTAGCCGGATCACCGACTTCCTCAAGGTACTCCAGATGCCCGTGGGCGTGGCCAGTTTCGCCTTCCGCCGTGGAACGGAAAACGGCAGAAACGTCGTTATAGCCTTCTACGTCGGCTTTCGCGGCAAAGTACAGATAACGACGGTTTGCCTGGGATTCACCAGCAAATGCATCTTTTAGGTTTTGCTCAGTCTTACTGCCTTTCAAATTCATGTACTTTCCCTCACTTAAGTTATTGATAATTGTGGAACAATCCTGTACATCCAGCTGGAATTAGAATGATTCTAAATTGACATGGTATCGCTGTCAACATATAGCGCCCGTAAGGTCGCGGCAATGATCTGCATCAAGAATCAGGCAAGAATCAGGCAACGCCCGAATCAGATCGATGGCGTTGCCGCCCGGACAGACAGTGCAGAAAAAGGATTTGGCGAACCGGTGTATCTCAACTAATATCTAACAAGACGGCAAATTCGGCCGATTTACAACCTCTGTTTACTAATTGACTGAAACGGAAATCCGCTTTCCAAACAATTAACTATGGCGACTCCGAGCACGGCAACAACAATCAGTGGCTTGGCACTGCGGCTCGTACGCGACAACTTGTTGAGTACGGGCGACGCTGAGCGCATCCAATCAGAAGCTAGCACACACAAGGTCCCGTTCGTAACCCAGCTGGTCGAGAGCAAGAAACTCGATAGCGCCACCGTGGCTAAGGTGGCCTCGGATGAGTTTGGTGTACCGCTGTTCGATGTCGGCGCGTTGGATCTTGAAACGGCACCGGTTAAATTCGTTAGTGAAAAGATTATTACACGTCACCACGTGTTGCCGTTGTATAAACGCGGCGCGCGGCTGTTTGTCGCCATTGCCGACCCGACCAACATTCAGGCACTCGATGAGGTCAAGTTTCACACCGGGCTCGGCACCGAACCTATCCTGGTGGAAGAGGCCAAACTTTCTCAAGCGATTGAGAAGGTCATGGAGGCCAGCGACACCAGTCTGGCCGACCTCGCCGGCGACAATGGCCTAGAAAACCTAGAAATCCTCGCCGACGAAGATGACAGGAAGACGGGCACCGATGAAGACGGCATCAACGACACGCCTATCGTTAGGTTCGTCAACAAAGTGCTTATGGACGCGATCAACCGCGGGGCCTCGGATATTCACATTGAGCCCTACGAGAAAACGTACCGTGTGCGTTACCGGCAAGATGGTGTGTTACACGAAGCTGCGACACCGCCGTTGGCCCTGGCCGGACGCATCGGCGCGCGCTTGAAGATTCTCTCCAAGCTCGATATCGCCGAACGGCGCGTACCTCAGGATGGCCGCATAAAGATGCGTATTTCACGCAATCGCGCCATCGACTTTCGTGTTAGTACGCTGCCCACCCTGTATGGCGAAAAGATCGTGCTGCGTATTCTCGATCCCACATCCGCCACTATTGGTGTCGACAAGCTTGGGTTTGAGGAGCACCACAAAGCAGCCTTCATGGACGCGATCCACCGTCCACAAGGTATGGTCTTGGTGACCGGCCCTACCGGTAGCGGTAAGACGGTAACGTTGTATACCGCGCTCAACATCCTCAACACGGATGATCGCAATATTTCGACCGCCGAAGACCCGGTCGAAATAAACATGGGTGGCATCAATCAAGTCAATATTAATGAGAAGGCCAACCTTACGTTTGCGTCGGCATTGCGCGCATTCTTGCGGCAAGATCCAGACATAATAATGGTTGGTGAGATCCGAGATCTGGAAACGGCCGAGATCGGCATCAAGGCGGCCCAGACTGGCCACTTAGTACTGTCCACCCTGCATACGAACGACGCGCCCGCTACGTTGACCCGCCTGGCGAATATGGGCGTCGCGCCCTTTAATATCGCATCGTCGGTGCACCTCATTATCGCGCAACGTCTCGCGAGACGTTTATGCGAAAGCTGCAAGAAACCCGTCGACATACCCCAGCCGGCACTCCTGAAGGCAGGCTTTAAAAAAGAAGAAGTCGGGGATGTACAACTCTACGCGCCGGTGGGCTGCGATGCATGCAGCGACGGATATAAGGGTCGTGTCGGTATCTACCAAGTGATGCCGGTGTCGGAAGCGACCGGACAGATTATTATGCGCGGTGGCAACCAGCTCGACATTGAAAAACAGGCCGAGAAGGAAGGTGTATTTGATTTGCGGGTGGCGGCACTGCACAAAGCGCGTCAAGGCGTTACCAGCCTGGAAGAAGTTGAAAGAATGACTAATCTGTAGACATGGCACAAGCAACCGCAAAGAAAGCCAAACTAGACACCTTTCAATGGGAAGGCGTCGACAAGAAAGGTAAAAAGATAAAGGGCGAGATGGATGCCGCCAGTGTGGCGTTCGTCAACGCAATGCTGCGCCGGCAGGGCATCAGCCCGGTAAGGGTAAAAAAACGCCCAACGGCGCTCTTTAACTTCAAGAAAAAGATAACGCCCAAGGATGTGAGTGTATTCACCCGGCAACTCGCGACAATGGTAGCAGCGGGCATTCCGGTGGCACAGGCGTTCGATATCGTTGCCAAGGGCCATGAAAACCCTAGCATGCAAGAACTTATTAATACCGTTAAACTCGACATCGAGTCGGGAACCAGCATGACCGAGGCCCTAGGGAAACATCCGCTATATTTCGATGAACTCTATTGCAACTTAGTGCACGCGGGCGAAGCGGCGGGTATCCTCGATACGATCTTGGATAAACTCGCTATCTACAAGGAAAAGATCGAATCACTCAAGAGCAAGATCAAATCGGCACTGTTTTATCCCACCGCCGTTATTGTGGTGGCGTTTATCATCACCTCCGTACTAATGATCTTCGTTATTCCGCAGTTCGAAAGCCTGTTTAAGGGTTTCGGGGCTGACCTGCCCGCGTTTACCAAACTGGTGATCGACATATCTGCTGTTTTTCAGGACTGGTGGTGGGCAATATTCGGAACCATCATCGGTAGTGTGGCGTTCTTCAGCTACAGCTATAAGCGATCAACGAAGATGCAACACACCTTGGATCGGTTAATCCTCCGCGCGCCGGTCGTCGGGGAGATCGTGCGCAAAGCGACGATCGCCCGATTCACGCGCACGTTGGCGACCATGTTTGCAGCCGGCGTACCGCTTGTCGAGGCGCTGGACTCGGTGGCGGGCGCATCCGGCAACCGCATCTATTTCGAGGGCACAATGGACATCAAAGCCGACGTGACCACCGGTACGCAATTGCAGGCGGCCATGGCTTCGACCGAGTTGTTCCCCAATATGGTCGTACAAATGGTCGCGATCGGTGAAGAATCGGGTGAACTCGATTCCATGTTGAACAAGGTGGCAGACATCTACGAACAAGAAGTGGATGACGCCGTCGCCGGCCTGAGTAGCTTGATTGAACCAATAATTATGGCCTTTCTTGGCGTCGTCATCGGTGGCCTCGTGATCGCGATGTATCTGCCAATCTTTAAGCTTGCCGCCACCGTCTAGCCTTTTCCCATTTACGACCGACTAGCGTCCGCGACGGGCGCGAGTTTATTCGCATGGACACCCTGTATGTTTGGCTCACCAGCAATGCCGTAGTGGCCTTGCTGATAACTGGGGTACTAGGTTTGGTCATCGGTAGCTTCCTAAATGTGGTGATCCACCGCTTGCCAGTAATGTTGGAACGAACCTGGCGAAGACAATGCCAAGAAATGTCGGGGGCTGAAACATCGGCGACGGACGCCGAAGAAACCTACAATCTCATTACGCCTCGGTCGCGCTGCCCACATTGCAACCACACCATTACCGCGCTACAGAATATTCCGGTCATAAGCTTCTTGTGGCTGAAGGGAAAGTGTGTGGCATGCGGCCATCCTATCTCCTGGCGTTATCCCATCGTCGAACTGCTGACCGCTATGTTATCGATAGTTGTCGTTTGGCACTTTGGCATCACGGCCGCCGCCGGCGGCGCCCTCGTGTTTACATGGACGGTGATAGCGCTAGCGGTCATCGACTTCGATCATCAAATCCTGCCGGATAACGTTACGCTACCGCTCATATGGGTCGGGCTTTTGGTTAACCTGTACCCAAACCCAACCTTCGCGCCTTTGACCAGCGCCGTCATCGGCGCCGTCGCCGGTTATCTGTCGCTGTGGAGCGTGTTCCATATCTTTAAGCTGATAACCGGCAAAGAGGGTATGGGATATGGCGATTTTAAACTGTTTGCCGCATTTGGGGCGTGGCTCGGTTGGCAAAGCCTGCCATTGATCATTCTATTGGCGTCTTTCGTGGGCGCGATTGTGGGTGGCGCGCTGATCCTGATGCTGGGGCGTGACCGACAACTGCCCATTCCGTTCGGTCCTTTCCTGTGTGCAGCGGGCTGGATCGCCTTGCTGTGGGGAAATGATATGACGCGCTTCTATCTACAGTTCGTAGGACTAAACTGAGTAAACCGTTCACCGACTAGGGACATGTTACGGATTGGCCTCACTGGCGGTATTGGCAGCGGCAAGACGACTGTCGCCGACATGTTTGCCGGCCATGGTGTACCCGTCATTGATGCCGATGAGATCGCACGGGCGCTGGTGACCCCATACCAACCGGCATACGATGAGATCATCGAGGCCTTCGGTCGTGCCATCGTTGATGATGACGGCAACATCGACCGAGATAAACTGCGCCAGCTTGTCTTCGATAACACCCAACGACGCCAAGAACTGGAGGCCATCTTACACCCGCGGGTTAGAACTGAGATCCATCACCGATCGCTCGAGTTGGATGCGCCCTATTGTGTCATCGTTATCCCGCTACTCATTGAGGCCGACCAACTCGATCTTGTGGAGCGAGTGCTCGTGGTCGACCTCGATGAAGAAAAACAGGTACAGCGCGTTGGTGCACGTAGCAGGCTTAGCGAAGCCGAGGTCAGAAAAATAATCGCCGCTCAAATCGAACGTAGCGAACGGCTACGCCACGCCGACGATGTGATCGAAAATAATGCCGACCTGGCGAGCTTAGAAGCCCAAGTCGAAAAATTACATCGGCGCTACCTGACCCTAGCCCGCGAGTAGTGGGTTAGGCGCCTGGGTTCGCCCTTAACACCGGCGAGACCCTCCTAACCACCTGACCCTAAGGACCATGTTGCTCCGGCTCCTCTAGCCGTTAACATTTTCCAACAGACGATGGACCTCGGTGTGATGTCCATCCTCGTCGAGCGTGAACGTACGATAGCCTGCCATTTGGGTATCGAATTCCTTCTCAGCGCGAGCCGCGAACTGCACACAGGTCGAAGGCGTCGTATAAATTTCTGCCAAGCCGATACGTCCTGCAAACGCTTGGTGCACATGACCGGCGCAGACAACCTTTATGTCGGGGGACGTCTCAATGAGTTCGACAAGCCCGGTAGCCTCATCGAGGCCGAGCTTATCGATCCAGGCAACATTAATGGGAATTGGAGGATGATGAACAAAAAGCAAGGTCGGCGTACCAAGCGCACTCGCCAGTTTCGTTCTCAGCCACGCTAGCTGGACACCGTCTACACGGCCCCTGACCTCGCCCGGGACATGCGAATCAAGGCCGATGATGCGCCAGCCACCGGCCGATAACTCGAAGGTGAGAGCGCCTTCGTTTTCCGAGAACAATTCAGGAAAGGCTTTTCGCAGATTGACCCGATCGTCGTGATTACCGGGGATAATTCGACAGCGGGCCACCCAACTCCCGAGCGCCTCGCGCAGCATCAGATACGTCTCGAGCGCCTCGTCTTGTGCAATATCGCCGGTCAGTATCAGATAGTCGAGATCACTTTGCTGCCTTCCAACCTGCTCCAGTACCGAACGGAAGGTGGCCCATGTTGGTACCCCGGCCAATCGACCAGCCGGGTCTTGGTATAGGTGCAGATCTGTGAGTTGTACTATGCGAACGCTCATCGATTAAGAATCTTCACACCTTCGATTTCTGATGGTACCCATACGCTCACGATAAGACTTTCGATCGATGAACTTGTTTTCCCATCAATGAACTCAGTCTATCACCAAATATGGCAATGCCGGTCTAGGCCGGCTGGTTGCGGGTTTTCGCCCTTTCAAGCAAGCCGAGGCCGCTGCTGCACATCCATGCGCTCGCGGCATTAGTGCATCCTTACGTGTCACAAGGTGAACAACGAAGTTTTGGTTTTCGTCCTCTCGGTCAAGTCACCCTCTATCAATTCGCGCCCTCAATCGCGCGAACAACTGCTTCCATATCTCCCGCATCCCAAACCCCACTGATCATGGCAAGCCCTTGCGCCCCCGCGTCGCGCGCTACCAGTAAATGTTCGGCGTGCATGCCGCCGAGCGCATAAACTGGGGTATTAACGGTGGCGCAAAGTTCTTTGAAATTTTGCCATCCGAGTGGCGTGGCTCTTGGATGACTGCCCGTCGCTAGTACCGGCGCCAATGCAACAAAATCCACTCCCAGGCGGGAGGCAATCTCCAGCTCTTCCGTATCATGTACTGAAGCACCGACCCAGTGGTTCTCAGTTAACGGTCGTGTTGTTAACGCCCGCAGCCGTTGACTATTCAGATGAATTCCGTCGGCGTTGCAATCCATGACCATTTCCGGCGTGGCGTTAAGCAGGAGCTCGGCAAGGTGACGACGACAGAGATCGCCCACTTGTTGCGCGAGATTGCAGTATGCTTGTGCGGACAGGTGCGGTTCGCGAAGCTGTACCAGCCGCACGCCGGCCTTGAGCCCGCGTTCCAGCTTTCGCAAAAACACGCTAGGGCCGAGCCGGTGAGCGTCGCTAATGACATAAAGTGCCGGTAGACAGGCGGCGGCTACAATCGCCTCGTTAGCCGCCGGTAAATCAAGTTTCCTCAGTCGATCTTGATTGACCCAATCAATGACCTGGCTCTCGCGTCCGTGTGGCACGCCACCGTAATCCGTCACACGCCAAACATCCAAAAGTACTTGCTTGTCGGGATAGCTGTGTCGAATTTGAATGAGCGGATAGGCCGCACGCACTTGCACCCCAAGCTCCTCTTCGAGCTCGCGGGTCAACGCCTCGCGAGGGCTCTCGTCGGCTCTTAGCTTGCCGCCCGGAAACTCCCATTTACCGGCTTGATGACTACCAACCCCTCGTTGAGAAACAAGAACCCGAGCTCCATCGGTAATAACGCCAACGGCAACGTGTACCGCGCCGTCAGCTGCGATATTCGGCGTTGATCTGGACATAGTCGTGTGACAGATCCGACGTCCATATGCGCGCTGTCGTCGACCCCATGCCAAGATCAACCTTGAGGTCGATCTCCGGTTGGTCCATCACCGCCTGACCACGGGACTCGGTGTACTCAGGATCGACGGCGCCTTGGTTTACGATACGAACCTCATCGAGGTAAATCGACACCGAGCGAACGTCGAGCGCGGGAATCTTAGCTCTACCGATAGCCGCGAGAATGCGTCCCCAGTTTGGATCGCTGGCAAAGAACGCCGTTTTGACTAGCGGCGAATGCGCTATCGTATACGCAACCTCAAGACACTCGGCCTCACTCACGCCGCCACTGACATCAATGGTAATGAATTTTGTCGCCCCCTCGGCATCACGCACGATCGCCTGTGCGAGTTCGCTTGTGACCTGAGACACCACCTGCGCCAGCTGCATGAACTCAACGCTATCAGCGTTATCGATAAGGGGTGCTTGCCCTTGGCCAGTCGCGACCAAGACGAAAGAATCATTGGTAGACGTATCTCCGTCTATGGTGATGCGGTTAAACGAGTGTGTAACGGTTTGGTTGATACATTCCTGAAGGACGTCGCGAGTTACGGAAGCATCGGTTGCAATGAACGCGAGCATGGTCGCCATATTTGGGCATATCATGCCGGCGCCTTTGACGATACCAGTAATAGTAAGCGAGCTCCCCTCGACCTCGAATTCGCGTGATACCCCTTTGGCCAGCGTGTCTGTCGTCATGATGCCGTGCGCCGCATCGGCCCAACTCGATTCCGCGAGTTGCCCAACGCACGCCGGCAACGCATCGATTATTGCTTCACGTGGCAAACGTTCGCCAATAACGCCGGTTGAGAACGGTGCCACCTCTTGGCCGCTGCAACCCAATTGCTCAGCCAGGGCATCACAGCATGCCAACGCATCGCCAATACCAAGGTCGCCGGTGCCGGCATTGGCATTGCCGGCATTGATTAGCAATGCGCGCGGCGGCATTTCGGCGATATGTTTGCGGGCCACAATCACCGGGGCGGCGCAAAAGCGGTTGCGGGTGAAGACACCCGCGGCTTGCGCGCCGGGTGCAATCTCGATAACCACGAGATCGGGGCGGTCCTTATACTTAATACCAGCCGAACCGGTCGCGAGCCGAATCCCTTTAACCGGATACAGGGTGGGCAACTGTGATAAGCCGACTGCCATTGATAGTTATCCGTGATTCGTAAGTCGTGATACGTCAGTAATAAGTCGGGCAGCAATATAAGCGGTTACAGTTCACGGCCTACGGTTCACGGTTCACGACTAAGTAAGTCGCCCGTGACAATGCTTGTACTTCTTACCTGAACCACAAGGGCAAGGTTCGTTGCGACCGATCTTACGATGCTTGCGCACGATCGGTTGTTGTACCGTCGCTACTTCTGCATCCTCGCCGTCAGCTTCCTCGGCTTGGAGAGAGGGATGGCGATATTGCATCGGTTGCTGGCGGCGAGGATGTGCTTCAAGCGCATCGACATCTTCAACTGTTTGAATTCTGATACGGGTAAGTAAACCGATTACCTCGCGTTTAATATTTTCAAGCATCTCGGCGAACAGCTCAAACGCTTCGCGTTTATACTCTTGCTTGGGGTTCTTCTGGGCGTAGCCGCGTAAGTGAATGCCTTGGCGTAGATGATCCATGGCGGCAAGATGATCCTTCCATTGCCGATCTAGAACGTCGAGCATGACCACTTTTTCCAGATGCCTTATGACCTCGTCGCCATAGGCGGTCGCCTTCTGCGCATAGGGTTCTTCTATCTTCGCCAGAATTTGCTTACGCAACTTTTCTTCATCAAGACTATCATCCCCTGCTAACCACGCGCCGATCGGCAGCTTGATATCGAATTCGCGATGCAGATCTTCTTCTAGGGCCGGGACATTCCACTGTTCTTCCAGGCTGCCGGGTGGGATGCTCTGACTGATGATCTCATCGACGGCGTCCTGTCGAATCACAGTGATGCTTTCAGATATGTCGTCGACCTCCATTAGATTATTGCGCTGCTCGTAAATCACTTTACGCTGGTCGTTGGCGATATCATCGTATTCAAGCAACTGTTTACGGATGTCGAAGTTCCGCGCCTCCACCTTACGTTGTGCGTTCTCAATCGCACGCGTAACCCAACGATGCTCGATGGCCTCACCCTCTTGCATCCCTAGTTTCTGCATCAGGCCCGATACACGATCGGATCCGAAGATGCGCATGAGATTGTCTTCCAAGGACAAATAGAAACGCGAAGAACCGGGATCGCCCTGACGACCAGACCTTCCTCTAAGTTGGTTATCGATGCGACGCGACTCGTGCCTTTCAGTACCCACCACATGTAGGCCACCGGCATTCACCACCTGTTGATGGCGTTGGTTCCAGTCTTCCCGAACGCGCTTCCTTTGTTCTTCATCGTCGCCGATCTCTTCTAGTTCCTTCTCGAGATTACCACCCAATACGATGTCGGTGCCGCGCCCAGCCATGTTGGTAGCGATGGTAACCGTTCCTGGTCGACCCGCCTGGGCTACAATCTGTGCTTCGCGCTCGTGTTGCTTGGCGTTCAGCACTTGGTGCGGAATCTGCGCTTGCTTGAACATGCCAGACAGTTGTTCCGAGCTCTCAATCGAAGCGGTACCGACCAGCACCGGTTGGCCGCGCTCATGACAATCCTTTACGTCTTCGAGAATGGCAACACGCTTTTCGGGCGCGGTGCGATAGACCAGATCGCCGAGGTCGTCTCGCACCATAAGCATGTGGGTCGGGATCACCACCACCTCGAGCCCGTAGATCTGTTGAAACTCGAATGCCTCAGTATCCGCAGTTCCCGTCATGCCTGCCAGTTTTCCATATAGGCGGAAGTAATTTTGGAAGGTGATGGAAGCTAGCGTTTGATTCTCGCTCTGGACGGCCACACCCTCCTTTGCTTCCACCGCTTGGTGCAGACCTTCGGACCAGCGTCTACCTGCCATCATACGGCCGGTAAACTCATCGATGATAACGACCTCACTGTCCTTAACGATGTAATCAACTTCGCGGTGGTACAACGTGTGGGCACGCAGGGCGGCGTTCAAATGGTGTAACAACATGATGTTGCCGACATCGTAGAGATTACTGCCAGTCTCGAGCAGTCCTGCATGCGACAGCAGTTGTTCTACATGCTCGTGTCCAGCCTCCGTCAAAAACGCCTGTTTGGTCTTTTCGTCAAGCGAATAGTCGCCCGGCCCATCCTCGACCTCCTGCTTTTGGAGCTTCGGGATGATGCTGTCGATCTTCCGATAAAGGTCTGTGCTTTCTTCGGCCGGCCCAGAGATAATCAGCGGCGTACGTGCCTCGTCGATCAGGATCGAATCTACCTCATCTACGATCGCGAAGTTAAGACCACGTTGGTAGCGGTCGGCAGTACGAAATGCCATGTTGTCGCGCAGGTAGTCGAAACCAAACTCATTGTTCGTACCATAGGTAATATCGGCCGCGTAGGCTTCGCGCTTCTCATCCGGCGGTTGATGGGAAACCACTACCCCGACACTCATACCTAGGAAGTTGTAGATCTTGCCCATCCACGCGGCATCACGGCGGGCCAGGTAGTCATTGACAGTAACGATGTGAACCCCTTTGCCACTAAGTGCATTGAGATAGGCGGTTAGCGTCGCTACCAGCGTCTTACCCTCACCGGTACGCATTTCCGCGATCTTACCTTGGTGCAGAACCATGCCGCCTATTAACTGAACGTCAAAGTGGCGCATCTCCAAGCTACGTTTGGCGGCTTCACGCACAACTGCAAAGACCTCGTGCATCAGCCCTTCAAGAGTTTCACCTTGAGCAACACGTGCTTTGAATTCATCGGTCTTGGCACGCAACTCCGCATCTGACAGTTTGCTTAAGTCCTCTTCAAGCGCATTGATGCGAGCGACCTCGCGCATCATTTGCTTGATCAAGCGCTCGTTGCGGGTGCCAAAAGCTTTTCGTGCCAGATCTACGGCCGTTCGTATCGGATTCATGCTCACAGAAAAAGGGAATGCCTTATGCCAACTTTAAGCTAGCAGAAAACAGAAAATAAGGAATTATGGAGCAAAAATGCAGGGACTAACAGTTTTAGGAATGCTTATACGTGTCCAGATATGGGCCGGGGTTAACGGCCTTGCCTTGACGCAACACCTCAAAGTGAAGATGGGGGCCGGTGGAGCGCCCAGAGGTGCCAACGGTGGCCACCGGTTGACCGCGATCCACGCGATCCCCGACCTTGACCAACACCGCGGTGGCATGGGCATAGCGGGTGACGATATTGCCGTGGGTGACTTCAACCATGAGGCCATAGCCGGCCTTGGGCCCGGCATGACTGACCACGCCATCGCCCATGGCATGGATCGACGAGCCTAAGCGCGAGGCGATATCCACCCCTTCGTGGAGTGCCCGGCGACCGCTAAACGGGTCGACCCGCCAGCCAAAGCCCGATGATATCCAGCCGCCTTGCACCGGCCAGCCAGACGGCGTGACCGCGGCCTCGAGTTGACGATTCAGTAATAGGGTCTCTAAGGCCTGCAGGCGCTCGGCCTGGTTCGCCAAGCGGGTATCGAGCGCATCTAAGGCCGGGAACAGCACCGGCGCCACCGGTTCGATGGCGGGGCGCGGCATCGGTCCCCCCATGGCCGGTTCACGGGTGAAATCGAATTCGTTTTTGTCTAGGCCGGCCATGCGGGCGAGATGGGAGCCCAGGGCATTTAAGCGCCACATCTGTGCCTGTAGTTGGCCTAGGCGTTGGGCGAGGGCATTGACATGGGCCTCGGTACGGGCCCGGGTGGTGGCAATGGCGGCCCGTTGCGCCACGAGCTCTTGTTGATGCACCGCCACCACGGCGGCGGCGGGGCCGTGATCGCCGCGTAATCGATCATGGATCCGATAAAACACCTGACCCACCACTAACGGCAATAGCACCAGCCCCGCGAGCGCCATGACGCCGATTTGGCGGTGGGAGAGGCACGAGCTCTGTCCCGTCGTTGCTTTATCGGGAACAATTATCAGATTCATAGTTCCCTACCCAATACCTTTTTTATGTTTTCGACAATTAACTACGCGCCTCAGTTCGCCGGCGCTAGATCGCGGGCACTGGCTGAACAAAGGCAATCGGCGCTTGCTCACTTTCATCGTAGGAGATCAACTCCCATGCGGCCTTATCAGCAACCAGCCTACGCAGCAGTCGATTGTTCAAACAATGGCCGGACTTATGGGCACTAAATGCACCGATCAAAGGGTGCCCAAGCAGATATAAATCACCGATAGCATCGAGCACCTTATGTTTGACGAACTCGTCCTCGTAGCGCAGTCCGTCATCATTCATTATTCGAAAGTTATCCAAAACGATAGCGTTATCCAAGCCGCCGCCACGCGCGAATCCGGCTTGTCGCAAGCTCTCAATGTCGCGCATAAACCCGAAGGTACGTGCACGACTGACCTCTCTTACAAACGAAGTCGTCGAGAAATCTAGGCTCGCCACATCGGGGACTCGCGTAAACAATGGGTGATCGAACTCAATTGCGAACGAGACCTTAAAGCCCTCAAAGGGTTCAAATCCAACCCATTTGTCACCGTCCTCTAGGCGGATCCTCTTGCGAATACGCATAAAGCGCTTAGGCATGGATTGTTCCTCAATACCCGCTGACTGGATGAGAAAAACGAACGGCCCAGCGCTCCCATCCATAATCGGAACTTCCGCTGCTGTTAGGTCGACATAGGCATTATCGATACCGAGACCGGCGAATGCCGACATCAAATGCTCAACTGTGGAAACCCTGACGCCGTCGCGTTCGAGTGTAGTAGAGAAGCGTGTATCGGTGACATTCTCCGGACACGCTCGAATCTCCAGAGATTCGTCCAGATCGATGCGCCGAAAGATGATGCCGGTTTCGCAGGGGGCGGGACGCAAGGTCAGATAAACCTTGCTACCGGTATGCAACCCTACTCCCGTTGCCCGGATGACATTCTTCAGTGTCCGTTGTCTGATCATTTATAGTTTTTAATGCGCTCCCTGATAGTTTTTAATGCGCTCCCCGCGTTACACCCACCCGATCCCTAGCGGGCTAGCCGTTCTAGTTTCGAATTTATAAACTATGAATTATTTATGATGGTGAACCAGCACCCATCCAGGTGCCCGCCTGGGGCGAACGTTCCACCGCTATTTTCAGAGCTAGCGGATATTATTAATTTAAAAGCTTGCCTGTGTCCAGTATAGCTTATGACCCCCATTGGCAATAGGTAGGCTTCTGCAACCTACTGATTTCTGGGATTAATCCGCTTGCCTTCTCAAAAATGCCGGGATATCTAGGTACTCCAGCGCCGCCTCTCCCTGGGGCGCCTCCTGGTAACCACCACGACGATTGCGGATGACGGTAGGTGTATCCAGCGCCTCGTAATCCGTGGTCCCAGTACCGGTGCGAATAACTTGATACGGTTGGGTTCGCTTCTGACCTTGACCCAGACCAGTAGCGACGATGGTTACTCGGAGTTCTTCTTGCATATCCGGTTCAATAACCGTCCCCACCACAACGGTGGCGTCGTCGGCGACAAACTCTTTGACGGTATTGCCGACTTCCTCGAACTCACCGATAGACATGTCGAGACCGGCGGTGACGTTAACGAGCAGACCACGCGCACCAGAGATGTTGATGTCCTCGAGCAGCGGGCTCGATATCGCCGCGAGCGCGGCTTGGGCGGCACGGTCCTCGCCGGTGGCAGCGGCCGATCCCATCATTGCCATCCCCATCTCCGACATCACCGTACGAACATCGGCGAAGTCCACGTTTATGAGGCCCGGTCGCGTGATTAATTCGGCAATACCTTGTACCGCGCCCTGCAGCACTTCATTGGCCTTACTAAACGCATTCAGGAGTGTAGCGCCCTTGCCAAGTACGGTGAGCAGCTTTTCGTTCGGAATCGTGATTATGGAATCAACGTACTCGGTCAATTCACGGATACCGTCCTCCGCTATCGACATGCGTTTGTTGCCCTCGAAGGGAAATGGCTTAGTCACCACGGCAACAGTAAGAATACCCATGTCTTGGGCGACCTGTGCCACGATGGGGCCAGCGCCGGTACCTGTACCACCGCCCATACCAGCCGTGATGAACACCATGTCCGCACCGGCTAGTGCCTCGGCGATTCGTTCGCGATCCTCGACGGCGGCTTGCCGACCGATAGCGGGATCCGCGCCGCAACCGAGACCTTTGGTTAGATTCGCGCCAAGTTGCAGTATGGTCCGTGCGTTCGATTTCTTGAGTGCCTGAGAATCTGTATTGGCATTAATGAATTCAACACCCTCAATATCGACGGCAACCATATGATCGACGGCATTTCCGCCGCCGCCGCCGACGCCGATTACTTTGATAATGGCCTGTTGGCCATATGTATCCATCAACTCAAACATAGCTTAGTGTCTCCTGTTTCGGGATGCTTGAAAAATGCAAATATCCTCTTAACACTGCAAAACAAATAATTTCGCTGCACATCAGAAATTTCCCTGGAACCAATTCCTAGCCTTGCCGAACACGCTCTTGAAACCCGTAGTTGAATTCGCGTGGGCTAGATAAGGCAAGCCATCCTTACTTTGTGCTCCATACAAGACGAGCCCAACACCGGTTGCGTGAATCGGGTTGTGGATCACCCCAGTCAACCCACCAACATACTGCGGAATGCCAAGTCGTACCGGCATATGAAACACTTCTTCCGCCAGATCGATCATTCCCACCATCTTTGAACTGCCGCCGGTTAACACGACGCCAGAGCCCATGACCTCTTCGAAGCCACTACGTCGCAGCTCCGCCAGAATCAAACCGTATAGCTCCTCAATTCGCGGTTCGATCACCTCAGCCAGAGTCTGACGAGATAGCTTCCGTGGCGGGCGATCGCCGACGCTAGGGACTTCTATTGTCTCGTCGCGGCGCGCCAGTTCGGTCAGAGCGCACCCATATTTCATCTTAATGTCCTCTGCATGTTGCGTCGGTGTGCGCAACGCGACCGCAATATCGTTAGTAACTTGATCCCCCGCGATCGGAATCACCGCCGTGTGACGTATGGCACCTTCCGTAAAAACAGAGATGTCTGTTGTCCCACCACCGATGTCGGCCAAGCAAACGCCAAGCTCTTTTTCGTCCTCTGTGAGCACAGATGTACTTGACGCAATCTGTTCGAGCACGACGTCATCGACCTCGAGTCCGCATCGACGAACGCACTTAATGATGTTCTGTGCCGCGCTTACGGCACCGGTGACAATATGCACCTTGGCTTCTAGCCGCACGCCACACATGCCCTGTGGCTCGCGTACGCCATCTTGTTTATCGATCACATATTCTTGTGGCAAGATGTGCAAGATCTTTTGATCGTTTGGGATCGCCAGCGCACGGGCCGCCTCGATGACGCGACCCACATCTCCGCCGGCAACTTCTTTGTCTTTGATTGCAACGATTCCATGTGAATTGAAACTGTTTATGTGGCTACCCGCGATCCCAGCGTAGACCGAATGGATTTGGCAACCGGCCATAAGTTCGGCCTCCTCTACGGCGCGTTGAATTGACTGCACGGTAGATTCGATATTTACCACCACCCCTTTCTTCATTCCCCGTGCAGGATGGTGTCCTACCCCTATGATTTCGATCTCACCCGTCGGACACGTCTCCCCCACGATCGCCAACACCTTGGAGGTGCCGATATCGAGTCCTACAATTAGTTTTTCGTCTTCCCGCCTAGACATAGTTCACCTCTTGGTTCCATCACTGTGTGATAGTCATATTCGCTTTTGAAACGACGGTAGTGCGTGGAACTGACCATTCCACCGCAAACCCATTCGTGTAGCGCAAGTCCACCTGTTTGATCTTGGTTTCATACTTTGCCAGTGCGTGCCGATAAACGCGTGAGAAGCGTTTGATCTTTGCGTCAGGACCCTCGCGTTCGAGAATAAGCGTTACACCACTATCGAGCTGTAGCCGCCATGTGCGCCGGGGTGTCAATGTGATGCCCACGATCCGCACCGAAACTGGTCGCAGCAATTCGCTAAAATCCTGATAGCGCGCAAGCACGTGAGCGTGAGTACCTTCTGGTCCTCGCAACTCTGGGAGTACATCCGACGGATGAGCGCTATCCAACCTCACTAACTCGCCCGAACGATTCAGCCATGCATCCTTACCCCATTTGCTCACCAATTCTTGCTCCTCGAAGCGGATATGCAGATCGCGCGGCCATTGGCGGCGCACGGATGCGCGATACACCCAGGGTATAGATTCAACATGCTCTTTCATCGAGTTCAAATCCGCGGCAAAGAAATTTCCACGTACATGGCCCTTTACAGCTACAGCTGCGACCAGATGGTCGCGCGTTACATTCTCAAATCGGCCTTCAAAATTCACATTAGCGATCGGGAAATTGTCCGCGCGCAACAGCCAGTCGAGCACGAGCGCGGTGAAAACCAGAAGCACTAGCGCCGCCAACATCGTCATCCCAGCCCGGAATGGAGTGCTGTCGTCCCAAAGCAAGTTGTTCAGACGCTTCGCAAAGCCAATGCGCACCTTTGCTGTATTACGCCTATTAACTCTTGTCATTAAAGCTCACCAACTATTCGCACTTCCGTTTCCAACGTAACGCCCTGCTGCTGTTCGACGCCTTTGTGAACAATGTGCATGAGGTCTTCAATATCGGCCGCAGTAGCACCGCCAATGTTGACGATAAAATTTGCGTGCACCTGTGACACACAGGCCTTGCCAACACATAGCCCCTTCATCCCACTTGCTTCGATTAAGCGTGCGGCATAGTCGCCCGGTGGATTCTTAAAAACCGAACCAGCGTTTGGGATTTGAGTTGGTTGGGTTTGGGTCCGCTTCGCCAACAATATCCTGATGTTCGACTTTCCTTCTATGGCATCACCCTGGGCAAGTTGTAAATGTGCAGCCACAAACCATTCATCTGCAGGTCCGGTTACACGCCGGTAGCCAATCTCGAAATCAGAGCGCATGCGGTTGCGTACCCGGCCTTGGCGGTCGATGGTTTCCACTTTATCGACGATGTCCCAGGTCTCGCCGCCAAACGCGCCGGCGTTCATAGCCAGCGCGCCGCCCATGGTTCCAGGAATCCCAGCCAAGAACTGCGCGCCGGTCAGGCCGCGGTCAACTGTGAACCGTGCAACTTTGGCAACAGCAACACCAACTTCCACGCGCACACGATGTTCAGCCACCATCTGTAAACGGTTGAGCGCGCCACTCGTGGCGATTACGCAACCTCGTATTCCGCCATCGCGTACAAGCATATTGCTGCCAAGGCCAAGCCAGTACACGGGTTGTTCGGCTGGTAAACTATTCAGGTACATGCCCAGATCGGCGATATCTGCTGGCACGTAGAAATAATCTGCATAACCACCGACACGCCAACTGGTATGTTTGGACATAGGCTCGTTGACCCGCAACTGGCCTCGCAAGCTGCCTTTATTGTGCGTCACGATCATTTCCATCTCTGTGCAAGCGCCTCGGGTAGCATGCTTGCCACCTGGCCAATGCTGCCGGCGCCCATGGTTAACAACAGATCATTCGGACGCAGGATTTCGCTGAGTGTGTCAGCCAACAGTTCGATATCTTCAACAAAAATCGGATCCATTTTCCCGCGAGCGCGTACCGCACGACACAAGGCACGGCCATCGGCACCGCTTATCGGCGATTCACCAGCGCTATACGTTTCGGTAATCACAAGCGTATCGATGTCGTTTAACACGACGCTAAAGTCATCAAGCAAATCGTGGGTACGGCTATAGCGGTGCGGTTGAAACGCCACTACTAATCGCCGGTCTGGCCACCCACGTCGTGCCGCTGACGTAGTGACCGCAAGCTCTCGTGGATGATGTCCATAATCATCGACCAAGATGACGTCGCCATCACCGAGAGATAGTTGGCCCAGCACCTGAAATCGCCTCCCGATTCCAGAAAAATTGGCCAGCCCGCTGACGATCGCCTGTTTCGCTACACCAAGCTCACGCGCAACTGCGACTGCAGCTAATGCATTCAATACATTATGTGCACCCGGTTGGTTGAGCGTAAGCTCAAGCCATTCTGGATGGTCAGGCAAATCCACCGTAAAGCGCATCTGCAAGCCTTGTTGTTCTATGTTGCGAGCACGGACATTGACTTCCGCGCTGGTGCCATACGTCACTATGGGCTTGTTGATTTCGGAAACGATTTCGCGCACGACAGGATCATCCAAACATACAATGGCAAGGCCGTAGAACGGCAGGTTGTGTAAGAAGCTGACAAACGTCTGTTTTAACTTTTCGAAGTCACCCGCGTAAGTACTGAGATGGTCGTTGTCGATGTTTGTGATCACCGCGACGAACGGCTGCAGATGAAGAAATGAGGCGTCACTCTCATCGGCCTCCGCTACTAAGTATTCGCCATAACCCAAACGGGCATTACTCGCAGCACTGTTGAGTTGGCCACCGATCACAAATGTCGGGTCCAGTCCACCCTCCGCCAGTACACTGGCAATCAAGCTGGTAGTGGTTGTCTTGCCATGCGTGCCGGCGATAGCGATACCGCGTTGAAATCGCATTAACTCGCTCAACATCTCGGCTCGTGGCACTATAGGTATTTTGGCTTTCTTCGCCGCCATCACTTCCGGATTCGTACCGTTGATGGCTGAAGACACAACAACCGCATCAACGCCTTTGACAAGCGTCGACTCGTGGCCAATGTGTACCGGTATGCCAAGTGCCGTCAACCGGCGGGTGTTGGTGCTCTCTCGGACATCCGAACCGGAGACATCAAAGTGCAGATTATTGAGAACCTCGGCGATCCCACTCATGCCAACCCCGCCGATACCAACGAAATGGATACGTTTAACCCAATTATGCATGCATCGCCTCCATGCATAGCTGTCCGACCGTTTGTGCTGCGCCAGGCATAGCACAACGACGGGCGTTAACCGCCAACTTCGTGAGCAACTGGCGGTTGCTATTAAACCGTGTAAGCAGATCGCCCACGCGCGACGCCAAGAACTCTTGCTGCGGAAGGAGAATGGCGGCTTCGCGTTCCACCAGAAACCTGGCGTTGGCTGTCTGATGATCGTCGGCCGCGTGCGGTAGCGGCACAAGGATTGCTGCGCAACCGGCAACCGTGAGCTCGGCGATCGTCATGGCACCGGCCCGACAGATGATTAAATCGGCCCAACGATAGGCGGCCGCCATGTCGTCAATGAAGGCGCTGACATCGACCTTAGCGGGGATACCCCGGTATGCGGCCCGCGTTGATTCCAGCCAGCGCTCGCCGCACTGGTGCCAAACATCGGGGCTATCATCCTTGGTGAGTCCACGCAACGCCTCGGGCACCACCTGGTTGAATATTTGGGCACCTTGACTGCCTCCCAATATCAACAGATGTAAACGGCCTTCTTGTATGGTGCCGAACTGTGACGCCGACAACCCGGCGATTTCTCGCCGCACCGGATTGCCAACATGCCTGGCCCGCGGCCGGTGTTTAAAGGCATTTGGAAAGCCAGCCAGAATTTGGTTTGCAAACAGGGCCAACCAACGGTTGGTCAACCCGGCAGCCGCATTTTGTTCATGGATCAAGAGCGGTTTGCGTAATAGGCAAGCAACCACGCCACCGGGGCCGGCCACGAAACCCCCCATCGCCAGCACCACGTCCGGGTGCCGCCGCAGCATAATACGCAGCGATTGTGTTATTGCCACCATTAATCTAATTGGCAACAGCAGCCACCCCATAAAGCCACGACCGCGCAAACTGCGGATTGCTATCCATTCGATCTCGAAGCCGGCCGCCGGCACCGCGCGCGATTCCAGGCCTGCCCGTGTTCCCATCCACACCACGTCTATACCCTGGCTCCGCAAGTATTCGGCCACCGCTAACCCAGGAAACACGTGCCCACCGGTTCCGCCCGCGACTACCATGACATTGCTCAACGCACACCCCATGCGTGCAGACGGGTTTCGCGTTCAACCATAAATAACAAGCCCACCGCGATCAGGCTTATCATCATGCTGCTACCGCCGTAACTCATGAAGGGCAGCGTCAATCCTTTGGTCGGCAATAAACCCATATTCACGCCCATATTAATCGTCGCCTGTATGCCGATTAGCAATCCGATGCCCTGTGCGAGCCGCGCCGAGTAGAGCAGTCCCGATCGTTCCGCCTCCTTCGAAATTACAAACGCACGAGTGATCACGATTCCGAATAAAACAAGCACGGTAATCACGCCCAACAAACCAAGTTCTTCAGCCGTAACGGCGAAAAGGAAATCGGTATGCGCCGCCGGCAGGTAATAAAGTTTTTGTACGCTTGCCCCTAGCCCAACTCCAAACCATTCACCACGACCAAATGCGATCAAGGCCTGCACCAGCTGAAATCCACTATTGAAGGGATCGGCCCACGGATCTAGGAAGGTCACCATGCGTTGAAGGCGATATGGTGAAATAACCGTCAGCAGCCCCACCGTCACAACACCGGCCACCGCTACGATACCGAAATGCCAAAAACGTACGCCGGCTAGGAACAGCATACCGAGCACTGTTGCACATACAACGACAACCGCGCCGAGGTCCGGTTCCTGCAAAAGCAATATACCTATTGCGGTGACGACTAAGCCGATGATGACAACACCTTGAGTGAAGTTTCTTAGCTCTTCGCGCCTTCGCACAAAGTAGCCTGCGACATAAACCACCATGAACAATTTAATAAATTCTGAGGGCTGCACATTAATGACCCCAAATCTCAACCAACGTGAACTTCCGTTGACAGTAATACCAACCCCTGGCAATAACACCAACACGAGCAACACGATGCCAACTAACAGCAGATAGGGCCCCGCCAGCTCCCATAGCCGAGCTGGCGTTCTCATAACCAAATACATAAACATGCAGCCTAGACCGACGGCGATAATCTGGCGCCACAAAAAATAACCGCTGTTGCCGATGCTACGCTCGGCAAGAGAAATAGATGCCGAATACACCATCACGAGTCCAAGCACGATCAACGCGGTGACGCTACCTAGTAACCACAGATCACAACTTGGCCGCGGTTTTCCAGCTACGCGTCGCTTAGATTTGTGCACGTCGACTGTCACGGTTTCACATTTCCAGTCAGATCGCGCACCGTCGAAGCGAAAACCTCTCCACGGTGTGCATAGTTGTCGAACATGTCAAAGCTGGCGCAGCCCGGCGACAACAACACGACGTCTCCGGATTGAGCAAGTTCGTTGGCGCGTGTAACCGCATCAATCATGTTAGAAACGTGGGTAACCGGCGCCACACCCTCAAGCGCCGACTCGATAAGCCCCGCGTCACGTCCAATTAGGACAACAGCCCGGGTATGTGCGGCCACCGCATCCTTGAGCAATCGAAAATTTGCGCCTTTGCTTTGTCCGCCAGCGATCAATACAACCGGGCGTGTCTCGCCAGTTAAAGCCGCGTGCGTGGCACCCACATTGGTCGCCTTAGAATCATCGATCCAGGTGACGCCGGCGTACTCTGCCACTACTTGGCTTCGATGAGGCAATCCTTGAAAGCGACTGATGGCACGCCGCATGGCGTCGGCTGGCACATTCATCGTATGTGCAAGCGCCATGGCGGCCAGCACATTCGCCAGGTTGTGGCGTCCCTGCAACGGCACGCAGTCAACCGGGACACGGACTTGCCCACTGTTTCCAAACCACTCGACACCGTCCGCCTCGATCAGACCGAAATCTTCATGTCCACGTGGCGGTCCGAGTCCGAAACGGATTTGGCGTCGACCTGATATGGCCATCGCCAATACCGCATCGTCGTCTCGATTCAAGACCATAATGCCGTCACCGTTGAACACGCGGGCCTTGGCAGCTGCGTATCGCTCGAGACTATCGTAGCGGTCCATGTGATCACGACTGAGATTGAGTACCGTCGCGCTAAACGCGTTAAGACTGTACGTAGTTTCCAACTGGAAACTTGATAGCTCCACGACGTGAACATCGGGACTTGACGACTCGAGCAAAGATAGAATCGGCACCCCTATATTGCCACCGACGCGCGTATCCAGCCCCGCCTCGCGACACATCTCGCCAAGTAGCGCGGTGACCGTGCTCTTTCCATTTACACCCGTAACTGCAAGCACCGGTGCAGTAACCGCCTGCGCGAACAATTCGACATCCCCTATTGCCGGCGTACCGTTAGCGATTGCTTTCGCGATTAGGGGCTCACCTAACGATACGCCTGGGCTAACTACCAATAGACCTGGATCACCGAACAGGCGTGGGTCCCAAGCACCGGTATGACAATCTACATGGCGTAGGGTGGCGGTCAGCTCACCCAACATTGGTGGCTGCTCACGATCATCGACAACGGTTACGTCGTAGTCACGCGCCGCCAGATAACGCGCGCAAGAAAGGCCTGTAAGTCCTAGGCCTACTACCAGCGCCCGTTGCGGTTTGTCTCGTAACATCGCGAATGCCTGCATGTTCAACGAATCTTTAAAGTTGCCAACCCAATAAGCACCAAGATCACCGTAATAATCCAAAAACGCACGATCACCCTTGGCTCAGGCCATCCCTTGAGCTCGAAGTGATGGTGCAACGGCGCCATTCGAAACATGCGTTTGCCCGTAAGCTTGTAGGATGCGACTTGCAGCATCACAGATACAGTCTCCATGACAAAGACGCCACCCATCACGAACAACACGATCTCTTGGCGAACCACGACTGCGATAACGCCCAGGGCGGCACCCAACGCCAATGCGCCGACGTCTCCCATGAAAACTTGCGCCGGATAGGTGTTAAACCAGAGAAACCCAAGCCCTGCCCCCACCAGTGCCGCGCAGAAGATAAGTACTTCGCCGACGCCCGAGACGTACGGGATGCCGAGGTAGTTCGCAAATTGCACATGGCCAGTGGTGTAAGCAAAGATCCCCAGCGCCCCCGCCACCATCGCCGTCGGCATGACCGCCAGGCCATCGAGACCATCGGTAAGGTTGACCGCGTTGCTCGAACCAACAATGACGAGATAGGCGAGCAGCACAAACCATGGGCCAAGGTTGAGCGCAACGTCCTTAAAAAAAGGAACGATAAGCTCAGTCTCAGCCGGTGCTTGCGCTGTGTTATAGAGAAACAGGGCAGCCGCCAAACCGGCAATGGATTGCAATAAGAATTTCATGCCCGCCCCTATACCACGCGGATCTTTGTTAGCCAGCTTTTTGTAGTCATCGACTAAGCCGATAGCACCGAAGGAAAGCGTAGTGAATAGCACGACCCACACGAATCGGTTCGAAAGATCAGCCCACAACAGTGTTGCTGCAAGGATCGCCACCAAGATAACTGCACCGCCCATTGTTGGCGTACCGGATTTGGTTGTGTGGGTGTCCGGTCCATCTGTTCGGACTGTTTGGTGAATTTGACGATATCCGAGTCGACGTATCATCATAGGGCCGACCACGAAACAAATTACGAGTGCAGTGAGAATGCCAAGAATTCCACGAAACGTAAGATATCGGAAAACGTTAAAAAACGAGAATTCTTGTGTCAGCGAATCAAATAGAGAAAACAGCATTCAGTCTCGCCTTTAGTTCGCGTTCGTCTCGCGTGTATCTAGTATGTCAGGTTGCGTAATCTTCTGTACAACGTGCTCGAGCCGCATGACCCGTGACCCCTTCACCAACACTGTGGTATCTGCATTTAGATGATGGAGCAGTGCTTCTACCAGCTCTCTCCGACTGGAGAAATGCATGCCACCCTCACCGAAACTATCAACTGCCAACTTACTTAAGGCGCCGATCGCGAACAATCGATTGATGCCAAACCTTCTAGCAAGCTGTCCAACCCGGCGGTGGATATCCGGCGCCGCGCTACCGAGCTCGGCCATATCGCCGATCACCAAAACTGCGTCACCGGGAAATTCTTTGAGTACTTCGATGCCAGCGGTTAGCGACGCGGGGTTCGCATTGTAGGTATCGTCTATGACACATGCTCCGTTTAATCCTGGCTTGATCTCGAGGCGGCCGGAGATGCACTGCAGCTTCTCAAGCCCACGTTTAACGTGGTCGAGCTCTGCGCCAGCCGCGATCGAACTCGCGATTGCCGCAAGCGCATTGCTGACGTTGTGTTTGCCGAGTAGAGGTAATCGCATATCGATATCTCCATATGTTGTCCGAATTCGAACAAGGCTGCCGGTGGCATCGGCCCGGTAGTCTGCCGTGATATCGGCGTCGCTATCGAGCCCAAAGGTCAGACATCGCCTCGGCGAAGCCAAGTCGCGCCAAAAGTCCGCGTACTTATCATCTGCGTTGATTACCGCCACCCCAGTGTTAGCCAGGGATGAAAATATCTCGCCCTTGGCGCGCGCTACGTCGTCGACACTACCCACACCCTCAAGATGAGCCTCTGCCGCATTGGTTATGGTGGCAATCGTCGGCTGACTGAGTCGACTGAGGTACTCGATTTCACCGCGGTGATTCATGCCGAGTTCGATCACCGCGTAGCGATCGGCCGGATCTAGCCGCAAGAGCGTCAGCGGGACACCGATTTCGTTATTTAGATTCCCGCGCGTCGTGCAGCCGCGACCCGTTTCAGCCATGATCTCGGCCGTCATTTCTTTTACCGTAGTCTTACCATTACTACCGGTTATGGCGATAACTGGAATGTCGAATCGACGGCGCCAAGCAGCCGCCAGGGTTCCAAGGGCGCTGAGCGTATCGGGAACCTTTATCAACGGTAGCGCCGTCCGAGTGGTTCGGCTCAACAACACGCCCGCGGCACCGGCTTGCGCGGCGGCAGCAACAAAATGATGACCGTCGTGATTGGGACCTTGCAACGCAACGAATAAGTCGCCCGGTGCCAACGTACGCGTATCGGTACTTACACCGGAAAATCTCCGGTCAGCACCGGTTAAGGGGGCATTTAGCACCTCCGCCGCTTTCGCCAACGACATCACGCGACCGCTCCAAGGATGGTTCGCACCGTTTCACGATCGCTGTAAGGCATACGCCGATCACCAACCTGCTGATACTCCTCATGCCCTTTGCCGGCAATCAGCACGATATCGCTCGCATTGGCTTCGGCGATGGCGGTACGAATCGCACTAGCACGATTTCGAACAATGCATGGTTTGGCATTCATGCCTGCCGCAATCTCGGCAACGATTCGGTCACCAGATTCGGTGCGAGGGTTGTCATCGGTGAGAACAACTTTATCGGCCAATCGCTCAGCCACACGACCCATTTCGGGACGCTTACCGCGATCTCGATCGCCACCGCATCCGAAGACACAATACAGGCGACCCTGCGTGTGTTCGCGTAACGCACGCAACACTTGCTCAAGCGCATCAGGTGTGTGCGCATAATCCACTACCGCTAGTGGTTGTCCGTTTTCACCACCGAAGCGTTCTACGCGCCCCGCCACTGGCCTTATCCGACTCAAACCTTCGCGCGCCTGCTCCAGACTGATGCCGCAGGAAAGTAACGCCGCTAATACAGCCAGCACATTGACCGCATTAAAGCGCCCGAACAACGGACAATGCAATGTGATTTCTCCTAACGGCGTGGTCGCACGTAACTCAAGACCATCTTGTAGAGGTCGGATCTCCTGTGCGCACACGTCTCCACCGTCTACACCAAAACTGACTACATCCAACTTGCCTTGAACACGTTGCAGTAGCGTGCGGCCGAATGGATCGTCTTGATTAATCGCTGCTCGCTTCAAGCCATCGACGTTGAACAGATGTGCTTTAGCTTCAGCATAACTATCTATGCTGCCATGGTAATCGAGATGGTCACGCGAAAGATTTGTAAAGATCGCCAAATCGAAGGCAACACCGACACTACGCCCCTGCTCTAAGGCATGTGACGACACTTCCACACAAACATGGGTTGCGCCCTCGCGTAGAAATCTTGCAAGTAAGCCATGTACAGATATTGCGTCTGGCGTAGTAAGCGCCATCGCCTCCAGAGTGCCTGGAAAACCAGCTCCTACGGTGCCGATTAATGCGCAACGTTTTTGCGCATGACCCAATACCTGAGCCAGAAGATGCGTACAGGTGGTCTTGCCGTTGGTGCCGGTTACGCCGATCACCAATAGTTTGCTTGACGGCGAACCGAAAAACCGATCTGCGATGATTCCCACTCTTGTACGTAAGTCTTTGCAACTGAAAATCGGAACCGGTGAACTATCGAAATCATAATCACCGCCGGCCTCTCGTAGCACCGCGGTTGCACCACGCGCTATCGCGTCGGAAATATAAGTGCGACCATCGGCCAGCGTCCCTGGAATTGCGATGAACAAATCACCGGCGTGCACTTGCCGACTATCCACGGTCAATCCGTTCACCGCACGGTCGTTAGCCACCGATATCTCCACTATTTCATCCAAAAGTTCGCGCAACGAATGTGGAGTGTCATCTTTTGCTTTCATCGCAATCATGTCGTCTCGTTGCTACCGGCCGGCGCCGCCCACCGCACCGGTTGCGCGGGAAGGTCAGGCGGAATGTTGAGCAACCGCAAGGCACCAGCCATAACGCGACTAAACACTGGCGCCGCCGTTTGCCCACCAAAGTGTTTCTGTTCGCCAGGCTCATCGACGGTAACCACCATAACCAACCGTGGGTTGGAAGCCGGTGCCATGCCGGCGAAAGACGCGACATATCGGTCTTCGGCGTAATTACCAGACACGAGTTTGTGAACCGTTCCAGTCTTTCCCGCTACCCGGTAGTGCAATACTTGAGCCGCACGCCCGGTTCCGGTGCGACTCACTGCAAGCTCGAGCATCTCGCGGATTTGCCTTGCGGTGCGAGGTGACATCACCTTGCGTGCGCGTACGGGGTTATCGCGCCGTAACAACGTCACCGGCAACATCAATCCATCGTTTGCCAGCGCGCCATAAGCGCGGGCAAGTTGTAGCGCAGTCACCGAGATCCCGTACCCAAACGAGACATTTGCCTGATCGATCGGTACCCAGCGCGATGGTGCGTTCACTAAACCTGAGGACTCACCCGGTAAGCGACTCCCCGTAGTCCCACCAAAGCCCACGTTCCTAAACATATTCCAGATATGGTTCTTGTTCATGGCCAGGGCTATCTTGGCTGCACCCACGTTGCTCGATTTCTCAATCACCTGCGCAACGCTGAGCCAACCATAGTCACGATGATCACTGATAGTTCTGGCCCCGATTTGAAGCTCACCGGGTGCAGTATTGATCAAGGTATCTGGCACATACTTGCCGCTTTCAAGCGCGACAGCGATGGTAAAGGGTTTGAGGGTAGATCCGGGTTCAAACACATCCGTTACGGCGCGGTTACGGAATGCCGTGCTCCTTAAGTTTGCCCGATTGTTGGGGTTGAACCCAGGCTGATTGACCATGGCCAGGACTTCGCCAGTATGCGCGTCAAGCACGATTGCAGTCGCCGCGCGAGCGTTGTAGGTTTCTATCGCCGCCTTGAGTTCACGATAAGCCAGGTACTGGATGCGTCGATCGATGCTTAAGACCAGGTCCTGGCCCGCCATTGGTAACGAGATACTTTCAACCGTTTCGACAACGTTTCCATATAAGTCCTTCAGCACACGTTTCTTGCCAGGCGTGGAACGCAGAAAGTGATCATACGCAAGCTCTAAACCTTCCTGACCGTGATCATCGATGTTTGTGAAGCCAACGACATGACCGCTGACCGAACCTGTCGGATAGTAGCGGCGGTACTCGCGTTGCAGCGCTACTCCAGGAATCCCCATAGCCATTACACGCTTAGCAACATCCGGCGTTACGTGTCTCTTCACATACATGAACTCGCGCCCGTGTGCGCGTCTGACGCTTCTCTCAAGTTCGTTTTCGCTCAGTCCCAGCCGCTTAGTCAGCGCCGGCCAGCGGTCACGAGAATTTACGAAGGTCGCCGGGTGAACCCATACCGACTCCACCGGCGTACTGATGCCGAGCGGCTCACCATTGCGGTCAAGAATCATGCCTCGGTGCGCGTTATCGGTGACTATACGCAAATACCGAGCGTCACCTTGACGCTGCAGGTAGTCGGAGACGACAACCTGAAGATATGCGGCACGTGCACCAATCACGACTAAACCGCTTGCGAGCAGTGTAAGCACGATCCAATAACGTACATGATAAGTACCAGTGTGCACGCCGCGGCTCATGGTGCTGCCCCTCTCTGTTCTTTGACAATAACCACGCGGCGCGCGACCGGAGTTGCCATGCGCAGTCGATCGCGGGCGAGCGTCTCTACGCGTCGATGCTCAGACCAAGCCCCCTCTTCAAGTAAAAGCTTGCCCCACTCAATATTTAAAGAATCACGCGCTGCTTGTAGCGATTGGTACTCTACGAACAGCAACCGACTCTGATGACGTAGCGTCACTACGGCCATCGCTGTGAGCATAACCAACATGACTAGAAACGCTAAACTCTTATTCAAAAACCTACCTCGGTGCGTTCTGCTATTCGAAGTATGGCGCTGCGTGCGCGCGGATTACGTTTTATCTCAGCCGCGCTCGGTCGTATCGGCTTACCGATAATCTTGAGCCGTGACTCAAACGGTTGCACAGGCAACGGCAGTCCGGGCGGCAGCTCACGGCCGCGAACTTGCTCGCGCATGAAGCGCTTAACGATGCGATCCTCTAGCGAGTGAAAACTAATGACGGCCAGACGGCCGCCAATAGCTAGTGCTCGCACTGCCTGCGGCAGTACTGTCCGCAGTTCTTCCAGTTCTTGATTGATAAACACCCGGATAGCCAGAAACGTACGAGTTGCCGGATGTAGTTTGGCTTCGCGCGTGGGGACGGCATTACTTACAATGTTTGTGAGTTGTGCTGGCGTAGCTATGGGCTGCTGCTTGCGTTGACGCACAATCGCCCGTGCGATGCGCCGTGAAAATCGCTCTTCGCCATACTCAAACAGCACTGATGCTATCTCTTGTTCGCGCGCACTGTTGATCCAGCGCGCTGCCGATACGCCAGTATCGGGCTCCATCCGCATATCGAGTGGGCCGTGTTGTTGAAATCCAAAGCCGCGTTCACGATCTTCGAGTTGGGGCGACGATACCCCCAGGTCGAATAGCATGCCGTTTATTCGCCCCGTTAAACCCCGTTTGTCGATGTACTGATCTAGCATCGAAAACCGCCCCGGTATTACCGCGAAACGCTCATCGTCGGCGAAACGCGCGCGTGCCGCCGCGATCGCCTGTGGATCTCGGTCCAGAGCCAACAATCGCCCGTTTGGACCGAGTCGGTCGAGTATCTCCGCCGAATGCCCCCCGCGCCCGTATGTAGCATCGACATAAACCCCATCGGGCTGCAGGTTTAGTCCGACCATCACCTCCTCGACCAAGACCGGAAGATGTTCAGTTTCATCCACCGTCCCGTCACAGTGATAGTGAGCCTAATTCGTCCGGAAGGTCGCCATCCTCATCGACGCCTTCTCCGAGCCACTCGGCGCGTCTAGCGTTCCATGCCGCTTCTGCCCATACTTCAAACTTGTTGCCCTGGCCAATTAACACCACCGTTTTGTCCAGTTCCGCGAACTCGCGCAGTGGTGGCGGCAACAGGATGCGACCATTGCCATCTATTTCACACTCGGTGGCGTGACCGATGAGCAATCGCTGCATGCGACGCGCTTGCTTGTTGAAGCTCGGCAATCGCACAAGTTTTCGTTCGATTTCCTCCCAATCCGGCAACGTGTAAAGCAGTAGACAGTGATCGCGATCGACAGTTACCACCATCTGGCCATTGCAGTGGCGCGCGAGGCCTTCCCGATAGCGGGTAGGGATTGCCATTCGTCCCTTGCTGTCCAGATTTAAGGTCGCGAGGCCGCGAAACATCATTCTGACCCTCTAACTGCAAATACCCACAAATATCCACAATTTCCCACTATCCAACACTATAGTTAGGTTCTTTCAACTCTGTCAAGCACTATCCGCCATCAAATCGGGCCTTTTTCCTTTTCAGGACAAACGTTTAGTGAACACCGACGGATGGCCTCAAGGCTATGAAATAGGCGTCGACGGCGCAGGCGGCGAGGTCGCGGATGGATACCGGTGTTATTTGTAAGTAGTTGAAAAATATCAAAGAATTAAGAATGAAAAGCGGGAGTCGACCGATAAGCCGGGTTCTGTCGTGGACAACCATTCGTCTAGGGCGCACGTCACCGCGCGCCTCAAGCAGCCTACCCGGGAACGGTGCGGGCCACACCTTTGTTCCCCTATTTGGCCTTGCTCCGGGTGGGGTTTACCTTGCCACCGGCGTTACCACCGGCGCGGTGCGCTCTTACCGCACCTTTTCACCCTTACCTGACCACCTACCCTTGGCACACTGGCCACAACACGGATGCACACGGCACGGCTCAGCGTGTCAGGGGTAGGTGATCAGGCGGTTTGTTTTCTGTGGCACTAGCCGTGGGCTCGCGCCCCCCAGGCGTTACCTGGCACCCTGCCCCGTGGAGCCCGGACTTTCCTCCCGACTACTCACCCTAAAGGAGCGCCACGTGCCCACACTGCTGCCGGCAAGCTCCTTTAGGGTGAGTAGTCGGGCGGTCGTCTGGTCGACTCCCAGCTCTATTATACCAGCCCAATCACACGGCGACGCTAGTATCGACATTAAGTGTCTTTCGCGCTGAGGGCAAAGCGGTAGAGCTGTTGCTTGCGAACACCGGTGATCTCGGCCGCTAGCGCCGCCGCCTGCTTGGTCGCGAGCTGTCGTAGCAAAATTCGCACAATCCGCTGGGCCTCTCGATCTAGGGTGTCAGGCACCCGGTTTGCCCGTGAGCCCTCGACAACGACCACAAACTCACCGCGTAAGTGCTTAGGATCCTGCCAAACTACGTCCTCGCAGAGCCCACCCAGTGTACCGTAACGTATGGTCTCGAATTTCTTAGTGAGCTCGCGTGCGATGGCGGCTTCTCGCGTAGGGCCGAAAATAGCTGTCATATCATCGATGGACACCACGATTCGATGTGGAACCTCATAGAATATCAACGTCCGGGTCTCATGCTTGCGTTCTTCGTAGAACTTCGTCCGCGCACCCTGCTTGGCAGGCGCGAAGCCTTCAAAGCTGAAACTATCGGTCGGCAAACCGGCAGCCGAGAGCGCGGCGATTGCGGCACAAGCCCCAGGGACAGGGATGACGCGGATGCCATTTTCGATTGCTGCGTGCACCAGTTTGTACCCAGGATCGCTGACGAGCGGTGTACCCGCATCGCTGATTAATGCGATACTCTTACCTTGCTGCAGAAAACGAAGCAGATTTCGAGTCTTGTTGCGCTCGTTGTGCTCATGGCAGGCAGTGAGGCGAGTCGAAATACCGTAGTGATGCAACAGCTTTCGACTCACGCGGGTATCCTCGGCCGCGATCAGCTCAACTTCTGACAATACCCGTACGGCCCGATAGGTCATGTCCTCGAGATTACCGATCGGCGTAGCAACCACATATAGCGTACCTACATCGTTTGACATCGGTGCATCCGCTTTAGATACTCTATCTATCCGATTCTTAACGGGATTTATCATGAGATTCGTCTCCCCAGTACAGCCGCTGACTGCAGCTCTGATACTACTTATCGGGTTGATCATGCAGTCTTGCGCAACCGTAACGCAAGAACGGCCAAGCACAACAGCCGAACAAGCCGAGCGTACCGGTGAATACGTTCGTGCCTCGCAGGAGTATGAACGCGCCGCCGAAGCTGCCAAGGGACTTGAAAGACAAGGCTTCAAACTGAAGTCGGTTGAGACCCTGGTCAAGGCGGGGCAGATTCAGGAGGCACTCGAGAAAATTCAAGAAATCGACGTAGCTAAGCTTGATCCTAACCTTCATGCTCGCAAATCCATACTCGAAGCACAGATCGTATCGCACGCAGGCTCGCACGAAGAAGCGATTCGGTTGCTGGACAAAGCGCAGAATCAACGTAATCTCGATCCAACCCTGCTAGCAGAGATCTACCGTGTGCGAGCAGAGGCAGAACTTGCGTTGGGTGATCCCATTGGTGCCGTAAAGAACTTCATTGTGCGAGAACAGTACATCGTTGCCAAGGACGCGATTACCGAAAATCAGCTGCAACTTTGGAGAATTCTAACTTCGCTGTCACGCGCTGAGTTGAAGCGAGAGGCGGAATCGACAACCGACCCCGTACTCGCCGGCTGGATAGAACTTGCCGTCAAGACGATCGAAAATGCAGGTCGATCGGGCCCGTTGGCAAGCGCCATCGACTTTTGGGAAAGAACTCACCCTGATCACCCGGCTTCAGAACAACTACTTAGAACATTGGCGAGCACCAGGCCCGGCTTAATTGGCCGCGTGGACCATATCGCGCTGTTAATCCCGCTGAGCTCACCATACGAAGTTGCGGCAAAAGCCGTTCGTGATGGGGTATTGGCGATGGACGCGGCCAACTCCGATCCAGACAAACCCAAGATCACGATCTATGACATCGGCGATGATCCGTCACAGGCACCGGATTATTATAGACAGGCGGTGCGTGATGGCGCGCAACTGGTAATTGGTCCGCTTGGGCGTGAAGCAGTGGAACAGGTCGTTAGAAAAACGAAGCTATCTATCCCCGCACTTCTGCTTAGCCATACTCAAGACGACAGCGAACCATTACCTGGTCATATATTCCAATTCGGATTACCGCCAGAACAAGAAGCTCGCCAAGTTGCTGAACGCGCTTACCTAGACGGTCATAGGCAGGCTGCCGTACTTTATGCCGAGAGTGATTGGGGCAAACGATTGGTCAACGCATTCATTGACCACTGGCAACAGCTGGGCGGCATACTATTGACGACAGTACCGTACAAACCAGGCGATACTGATCACTCACACGCGATAAAGCAGTTGCTGAATATTTCTCATAGCGAAGCACGAAAACGCACACTTGAGGCAAGACTGGGTTTGAAGCTCAAGTTTCAGTCGCGACGACGCGAAGACGTTGATTTCGTTTTTCTCGCTGCCGACGCGAAGCGCGGCCGATTACTTAAGCCACAACTAAATTATCATAAGGCTCTACACATCCCTGTATATGCAACTTCACACATATTTACCGGCAAGGACGACCAAGTACGTGACACAGACTTGGATGGTGTAATGTTCGGTGATATGCCGTGGATGTTGGTGAGCGATGGCCGAATACCGGAGCTTAGACGCGTACTTCAAGGCGACTGGCCTTATGCCCATAGCCAATTAGATCGGTTATTTGCTTTGGGGATGGATAGTTATGCGATTATTCCGCACCTAAACCGTATTAGTTCGGAAAATGCGGTTCGTTTTAGTGGTGTGACCAGCGGCCTTAGCCTGGGGCGCGATGGCCGGTTACACCGCCAACTCCTATGGGCACGGTTTAGCAGGGGGTCTCCTAAACTGTTGGACACATTCATAAACTACACTGGGCAATTCCAACGGATTGAAGGCGGACCAGGCACAGCACCCGCGACAGGGTCTTGAAGTTGAACAATGTGCATACACGTATCTAAAACGCTAGGGATTATGGCTAATAACGTGCAACTATCGTACGCCGGTCGGCGAGATCGACCTGATTATGGAGCAAAGCAACCCTATAGTATTCCTTGAAGTGCGTTATCGGCGATCACAGGCATTCGGCACACCGGCAGAAACCGTCGGCACCCGCAAGCAGGTGAAACTAGGGGCCAGCGCGGGACACTACCTTCAGCCAAACAGAAAAATCTCCAACAAACCCTGTCGATTTGATATCGTCGCGGTAACGGCTGCGCCAGATAGCAATCAGGTTGAATGGCTACAACATGCCTTTTAAAGAAACATGGGTAACGCAAGAGCTGAGAAAAGTACGGAAATGGGTGACGCGACGGCACTGACGGTGCGGGTCAAGAGAAACTTTGAAGACAGCATCCGGGCGACGAGCGCTGCAATGGATGAGCTAGCGCCACTGATTACGAACGCAGCTGTTAAGATGATCACTGCACTACACAAACAGGGCAAGATTCTGGCGTGTGGTAACGGTGGCTCGGCTGCGGACGCACAACATTTTTCGGCAGAAATGCTGAACCGCTTTGAGCGCGAGCGACCTGGGCTGCCGGCGCTGGCGCTTACCACAGACGGTTCGACCATAACTTCGATTAGCAATGATTATCGTTTCGAGGATGTCTTCGCTAAGCAGGTGCGAGCCCTTGGGCAATCCGGCGATGTTTTATTGGCGATTTCGACCTCAGGAAATTCCCCCAACGTGCTGTTAGCGGTAGAGGCAGCACACGACCGAGAAATGACTTGTGTCGCCCTCAATGGACGCAGCGGCGGCGAATTGGTGTCTGTGCTCTCGGGGAACGACGTCAATATCTGTGTCTCCGATTCGTCCACTGCCCGCATTCAAGAAGTCCATGGCATTATTATCCACTGCTTGTGTGATTTGATTGATTATCAACTACTAGGAGACGTTTAATATGAAATACATTTCGCTAATGACAGCACTAATCATCTTCTTCGCGGGATTACTGCAAGGCTGTGCCGCCGCGCTGGTGGCGGGCGGTGCCACGGGAGTGGCGGTAGCAACAGACCGGCGTACGACTGGAAGACTGATCGACGATCAGACGCTCGAACTGAATGCGCAGAAATTGATCGCCGAGGATTCGCAACTCAAGGGCAAGGTACGCGTGAATGTGACCAGCATGAATGGTATTGTGCTTCTCACCGGAGAGGCCACGACCACGAGTGTGCGCGACCGCGCGCTAAGTAAAATCAGAACCGTGGAGGGTGTACGCCGGATCAACAACCATATTCGTATCGCGGCGCCGGCCACCCCGTTGAGTCAGAGCCGTACCAACGACAAGTGGATTACCAGCAAGATCAAGGGCAAACAGACCACCACCAAGGGCGTCGGGCCCACCCACGTAAAGGTGGTGACGGCCAATTCAGTGGTCTATTTGATGGGTTTGGTCCAGCGGTCGGAAGCCGATGTGGCCACAAAGCTTGCCCGTGAAACCAAAGGGGTCACGCGCGTAGTCAAACTCTTTGAGTACACTGATTGACGCTTAGTGAATCCAAGATCGTTCAGGACCAGGAACTGCTTAAGGATAGACTGGCGGCATTATCTCGCCCGCTCGTTTTCACAAACGGATGTTTTGACATCCTACACCGGGGGCATGTGGCCTACCTGGAGGAGGCGGCTACACTTGGCGCGTCACTGATTGTCGGCGCCAATAGCGATGCTTCCGTGGCGCGACAAAACAAGGGGTCCAGCCGACCTATCAATCCGCTTGACGATCGTATGGCGTTGCTCGCTGCCCTCGGTTGCGTCTCGTTGGTTGTATCGTTCGACCAAGACACGCCACTCGAACTCATCAGAACCGTCAGGCCCGATCACTTGGTAAAGGGTGGCGACTGGCAACGGGACAAGATCGTTGGCGCTGACTTCGTCGAATCATATGGCGGAGAAGTCCACGCTATCCCCGTACGCTTCGAGCGCTCCACACGCGACTTGATAGAACGAATTCGTCGACATGGCTAGTGCGGTTGAAGATCTGGCGGTTGAATTGGCACGACTCGTCGGCGATGACAACGTGCTCACCGATCCGGCCGATCGGTGGGCCTACGGTTACGACAATTCCCGTAAACATTGCGAGCCCGATATCGTTGCATTTGCGACCTCCCTGGAACAGGTACGGGAAACGGTACGCTTATGTAATCGCTATGGCACGCCGTTGGTAGCGCGCGGCCGCGGCACTGGTACCACCGGTGGCTCGATTCCCTTGCGTAGAGGTTTAGTACTATCGCTGGAACGCATGGATCGTATCCTAGAAGTGGATCCGGCCAATCGATTCATGCGCGTGGAATCGGGAGTAACCAATCAGGCGGTACAAGAGACAGCGCTTGCACACGGCTTTTTCTGGGCACCCGATCCTACGAGCAGTGCCTTTTGTAGTGTCGGTGGTAACTTGGCGTTGAATGCGGCGGGTCCACGCGCGGTGAAGTACGGCACAACGCGAGAGAATGTGTTGGGGTTACGCGCGGTAACCGGTGCGGGTGATGAAATAAACACCGGCGTCTACACAACCAAAGGTGTGGTCGGTTATGACCTCACTCGGCTTATCATCGGCTCTGAAGGTACGCTCGCCGTCATTACTGAAGCCACGCTTAAACTAATTCCACACCCGCAAGCCAAGCGCACGTTACAAGCCGTATACAGTAACGTGGATGGCGCCGCGACAGCGGTATCATCTATCATGGCTCAACCCGTGATTCCATGTGCCCTAGAATTCATTGATAAGGCATCGATCGACATGGTTCGAGACTTTTCGCAGGCCGAACTTCCGGACGACGCTGGCGCGTTACTCATGATCGAAGTAGACGGACCCGAAGCAGGCATTGACGCGGCCGTCGATGCCGTTAGTCGGGCGGCACAGAATGAAGGGCTGGTGCAACTCAAAGCAGCGCGAACTGAGGAAGAAGTAGCTGCGTTATGGGCTACCCGGCAAGCGTTGTCACCCGCCTTACGCAAAATCGCCCCTAACAAACTAAACGAGGATATCGTCGTCCCGGTATCACGCATTCCTGACTTGATAATGGGGTTGGAAGATTTGAGTCAGGAGTTCGGTATTCCAATCGTCAATTTCGGCCATGCTGGCAACGGCAATATTCATGTCAACCTACTCTACGACTCACAAGACGAAGTCCAGGCAGAAAAGGCACAGCCGTGCCTATCTAAGGTCTTTGACTTGGTATTGGCGCTCGGTGGCACGCTCTCTGGCGAGCATGGCGTCGGTCGAGAAAAACGCGACTACATTAACCGAGAGATCGACCCAGTAACCCTCGATCTCATGCAACGAATAAAGCGGCAATTTGATCCTAACGGTATCCTCAATCCCGATAAGATCTTCCCGCTGGCGTAATCACCGTCAACCGGTGGCAGAAATCGTAAGTTCATAGACTTTTCGATCGTCATCACTGAAACAGCAACATATTATCTCTTTAAGCCGGTCTTCATAACTTCTCATGACACCGACGGCAACACCTGTCGCTGCCTCGATGGGGTAGCCATAGGCACCCGTACTAATACTTGGAAAGGCAATCGTGCTAACTCCATTCTGCAGTGCTAAATCGAACGAATTCTTATAACACGCAACCAGCAGCTCTGGCTCACCTTCGTCGCCACCCTGCCATACCGGTCCGACGGTATGAATCACCCAGGTTGCCGGCAACCGGAACCCCGGTGTGATGCGTGCTTCACCCGTAGGACAACCGCCGATGTTTTGACAGGCTTGTCGCAGTTCTGGGCCAGCCGCCCGATGTATGGCCCCATCCACGCCACCGCCACCGAGCAGGGTCTCGTTGGCCGCATTGACGATGGCCTCGACAGCCAGACTAGTAATATCGGCCCGTACGACCTTAATCATCATGCCTCCCTGTCCGGCATAGGGATGGAGTCAAATCATAAGCCCAAATGCGAACATGTACCATGACTAGATAACGCCATGGGTTTTGGCGTGGCGCAGTCATTCACCTCAGCGCGCGCCGGGTAGCGCTATTGTGTTGCGAGGGTCGCGGAACTGTGCCCTTTTAGAAACTCCTCAGTAATCATAGTCGTCGCTTGACCACGGTTCCCGAGGTCAGCTGTTTTCATGACGATAACGGCCCGCAACGCGTCAGGTTGACGCGCGCAGACGAGGGCGGGGTTTTCGGCTTGAGCGAAGGATTAGCGCCAGGCGGCTATTACTTGATGAGCCTTAAATGGGAAGGTTTCTTTGGTGATTCCTCAGTGGCGACTTCGGGTTCAGCACTACTTGTTTCGTCAGCGGCACCACCCGGCTGCCCGGCAGATTCTTTGGGGAAAGTGACCCCTTGGCCATTCTCGCGTGCATAGATGGCACGGATAGCCGCGACCGGTATTTCTAGGGTTCTGCGCTTACCCCCGAACCGCGTCGCGAATAACAACCATTCGTCTTCGATAACGAAATTCTGTACAGCCCGCGTATGAACATTGAGCAATATCCGCCCATTCTCGATAAAATCAGCTGGCACGTTGACACCCCTAAAGGTCGTATCCACAACAATCAATGGGGTCAGGCTGCTATCCACGGCCCAATCTCGGACGGCACGAATCAGGTAAGGTTTAATGGGTGTCATCATCAGGTCAAGATGATAATCCAGGCTGTGTCGTACCACAATCGCTTATTTTTCGGCCTTGATTTCCCTTTCAGTTTCCGTGAGGCTGAGTTTGAACGATTTACGTTCAAATATGCGCTCGGCGTAGTCAAGCATGGGCTTGGCTTGGCGCGGAAGGTTGATTTTATAGGCCCCTAGCCGCCACAAAATCGGGGCCAAACAACAATCAACTAGTGAAAACTCATCTCCCAGGACATACGGCTGCTCCTTGAAGACCTGAGATATTACCGTAAGCCCATCACGGATAACGTTACGGGCACGGGTTGCCACCTTTCTTTCACCACTGGCGATTTTTGGCAGTAGGCTGTACCAATCACGGTCGAACCGCATCAACATAAGCCGTGCACGACCCCGCGACACTGGGTCCACGGGCATCAGCGGCGGATGCGGCAGCCGTTCATCCAAGTATTCATTTATGATGAGCGAATCATAGAGTACTAAATCCCGATCAACGATTGTCGGAACCTGATTATAAGGGTTGAGATCAGCGAGTTCCCGTGGTTTCTTGTTGGGGTCGACTTCCACGACTCGGCACTCGACATCCTTTTCGAACAAGACAATACGGGTGCGATGACTATAAGGATCATCGGCCCCAGAATACAAAGTCATAATGGGTTTTCTATTTATGGGGGATGCCATTCACCACTTCTCCAGTACAACAGCCTCGACCACGATACGCACAAAAGCTATCCACAAACCTAGAAGCTGCCCTTTCAGTGCAATTGTTTCCAGTACTCCCGCTTGAGGAGATAAGTGAAGATAAGGAAAATGCCGAGGAAGATGAGGACATACACACCGATTCGATAGCGGACCAACCGCGCTGGTTCGCCCATATATACCAAGAAGTTGACGAGTTCACGTATGGCTGCGTCATACTCTTCCTTCTTCATGCTGCCGGGACGCACCACCTCAAAATGATCGAACTGCTTACTGCCGTCCTCCATGGTCTCGAACACCGCTCGTTGTTCGCCTTGCCATTCGTAAAGTACGTGCGGCATGGCCACGTTTGGGAATACAATATTATTCCATCGGCTGCCTTCGCGGTAGAAACCTGTCATATAGAGATAAAGCCACTCCGGGCCGCGGGAACGCGCTACAACAGTCAGATCGGGCGGTGCGGTACCGAACCATAGCTTCGCATCTTCCGCCGGCATTGCCGCCTTCATGACGTCACCGACTTTGTCGGTGACAAACAGCAGGTTATCCCTCAGGGACTCTTCATCAATTCCAAGATCTTTGGCCATGCGATTGTAGCGCATGTAAGCGGCGCTATGACAAGAAAGGCAGTAATTTATAAACGTACGTGCGCCGCGCTGAAGCGACTCTTTATCACTAAGATCGATCTCTAGGTGCGGTTGTTTCACACCCGCCGGCAACCCGGCTGCTGACGCCGTCGTCGATGCGGTATACAACAAAATCGCTAGGCAGAGGCGTTTCAAGGCTACGTAACCCTGTCAGGTTCGGGCTTGGTTCTGTCGTATTTTGTATACCAAGGCATTAGAAAAAAGAACGCGAAATACAATATCGTGCAAATCTGCGCCAATGTTTTGTAGATGCCCTCGGGCGGTTTTACACCAACATAACCCAAAATAATAAAACTGATGACGAATATCGTTAGTGCCGTCTTATACATCCAGCCGCGATAGCGAATCGACTTAACCGGCGAGCGATCAAGCCAGGGCAAAAAGAAAAACAGCACTATGGAAAGGCCCATGAAAAACACCCCCCACAACTTTGCTGATATCCAGAAAAAGTTGACTGTATTTGCGCGCAGGATCGAATAGTAAGGTGTAAAGTACCACAGCGGCTTGATCTCCGGCGGTGTCTGCAAGGAGTTCGCAGGCACGAAGTTGTCATGCTCTAGGAACCACCCACCGAGCTCCGGTGCAAAGAACATGATGGCAACGAACACCATCATAAAAACCGTCACCCCGACCATATCTTTGACACTGTAGTAAGGATGAAATGGGATCCCATCAAGTGGTACGCCATTCTTGTCTTTGTGCCGTTTGATCTCGATGCCATCCGGATTGTTCGACCCAACCTTGTGCAGCGCGACGATATGCAGGTACACCAGCCCAACCAACACTAACGGCACTGCTATCACGTGAAAGGAGAAAAAGCGATTGAGGGTCGCATCCGAGACAACGAAATCACCACGGATCCATTCCGCTACCGGTGGCCCCACCCATGGCACGGCGTCAAACAAAGAAATGATTACCTGGGCGCCCCAGTACGACATGTTGCCCCATGGAAGCAGGTAGCCCGTAAACCCCTCCGCCATGAGGGCAACATAAATCACCATGCCTATCAGCCATACGAGTTCACGCGGCTGTCGGTGCGAGCCATACAGAAATGCACGGAACATATGCAGGTAAACCGCGACAAAGAATAGCGAAGCGCCTGTGACATGCATATAGCGAATCAGCCATCCCCAGGGAACATCGCGCATGATGTATTCCACTGACGCGAACGCCAACTTGGAATCGGGCTTGTAGTGCATGGTGAGAAAGATGCCAGTTAGGATCTGAATCACCAACACCAATATCGCTAACGAACCGAAGTAATACCAGAAGTTGAAATTCTTCGGCGCATAATACTTCGCTAGGTGTTCTTCCCATACCTTAATAAGGGGGATACGAGCATCAATCCAGTCGATGAGTTTTCGCATTAGGCCTTTCTGTTTTTCTCGACTCCGTCTGGGCTCACACCGACGATTATGCGGGTATCACTCAAGTAGGCGTGCGGTGGCACCACCAGATTGCTCGGTGCGGGTACACCCTTATATACACGCCCGGCAAGATCAAAGAAGGACCCGTGACACGGACAGAAGAAACCGCCGGGCCAATCCTCTCCTAGGCCAGACGCCGCCCCCTCTACGAATTTCGCTAGCGGTGAGCAACCAAGATGGGTGCAGATGCCCACCAATATGAGTATCTCTGGTTTTATCGAACGCCACTCGTTTGTTGCGTAGCTAGGTTGCTCGCTTGCATCCGAACTGGGGTCGACAAGCTTGCGGGCCATTCCCGGCAGCGTGTCTAGCATCTTCCTCGTGCGGTTCACGATCCACACCGGCTTCCCACGCCACTCGACTACCAACCGCTGTCCAGCCTCGAGCTTGCTTATATCCACTTCCACGGGTGCGCCAAGGGCACGGGCACGGGCGCTGGGCTGCATGCTGAGCACGAACGGTATGCTTGCCACTGCCGTACCGGCGAGCCCCAACCCCGTCGTTATTGCGAGCAGCTGCCGCCGAGTCTGGTCAGTGCCCTCATCACTCATGGAGTCCCCCCTAGTAACATGCGCCCCTTTTTAGACTTAGATGAGACCCTGCACTACGCCGTACGCAGCAACAGCGATCTAGATAGTTTGATATACAAACGCATCGCGCAATCGGGGGGGATTATACATGACCCCTGACAATAATCACCACACGTCAGGTATCGAATCAGCGTGCAGTCAGCGGTGTTATGCGCGGGAACACAACAGAGACCGTCCGGATACGGTAGAATTAGCAGCGGCCTCTCATCAGGCTAGCTAATTCGTCTGTGACGTAGGCCAAACTTGTGCTACTGCAGAGGACTGCCATGCGTCTGCGAAGCATCTTATCGTACATTGTCCACGCCGTTGTTTTGGGGCTTGCCATAGCCTTCGTTTTAACGGTCGTTTGGCCCGACTTACTCCACCCGAAGACAGAATCCGTAGAGATCAGACACGCGGTACCGACCGCGATTAGCCGTCCTGACTTTGGACCCGTGTCCTACGCTGCCGCGGTAGAGAACTCAGCCCCGGCCGTTGTCAATATAAACACCGCGAAAGTTGTCGCAATGCGCCGTCGCTCTTTTCTAAATGATCCATTATTCGAACGTTTTTTTGGGCGCAGCCTTGATGATCTAATTACGCCACGACGTGTCAAAACCCTCGGTTCAGGCGTCATAATGAGTGATCGTGGTTACATCCTGACCAACCACCATGTAATCGAAGCTGCCGACGAGATCCAAGTATCATTGCGCGACGGTCGCACCGCTTCCGCCAGTGTAATCGGCAAAGATACCGAGACTGATCTTGCGGTACTAAAAGTGGAGCTAGAGGATCTACCGGCCATTACCGTCGGACAGTCAGAGGGCTTGCGTATCGGTGATGTTGTTCTGGCGATCGGAAACCCTTTTGGGGTTGGCCAGACAGTCACCATGGGCATTGTCAGTGCCACCGGCCGCACCAAGCTTGGCATCAACACCTTCGAGAACTTTATTCAAACCGATGCCGCCATCAACCCCGGCAACTCCGGCGGTGCATTAATCGATGCAAACGGTAACCTAGTCGGTATTAATACCGCGATCTTCTCTGGTAGTGGTGGATCACAGGGGATCGGGTTTGCAATACCTGTGAGCTTGGCCCGAAACGTTTTGCAAGACATTATCAAACATGGTCGCGCTTTACGTGGGTGGCTGGGAATCGAGGCACGCACAGTAACGTCGGAACTTGCGCGCTCACTGGGGCTAGCCGCTACGCGTGGCGTACTGGTAGTTGGTGTACTACGTGACGGCCCAGCGCATCAAGCAGGACTGCAGCCGGGCGACGTTATTCTCACCATAGATGACAAAACTATTGCGGAAGCAGTTGATGCCTTACTAGCTATCTCAGGTCGAAAACCCGGCAGTCGCATAAAACTGCATATTGCCCGCAATGACGTCGAGCTCGATCTTAAGGCCGTTGCTATCGAGCGGCCATCACGGTTACAAGAATAACATCTGCTGGTCGCGTACCATCAAACGCCGCGGTCGGCGTCGATGGATTCTTCGGTTGGTTTGCTGTATTTGTCATTGTTTTCATCCGAAGCGCGCTTCATTCGACGCGCAAAAAAGATTCCAACCTCAAACAACAACAGCATCGGAATCGCGAGCAGCGTTTGTGAAATCGCATCCGGTGGGGTGAGCAGCATAGCGACAACAAATGTCCCGATAACCACATAGGGGCGCTTGGACGCCAAATCATCGGGGTCGATCACCCCGGCTCGTGACAACAAGATAATGGCAATCGGTACCTCAAAAGCGATACCGAAGGCAAAAAACATTGCCAACACAAAGCTCAAGAAGGCGCGAATATCGGTCATGACTTCCACGCCTTCCGGCGCCATGCTGACAAAGAAACTGAACGCTAGCGGTAACACCACGAAGTAAGCAAACGCCATACCCGCATAAAATAATACGGTGCTGGACACCAGCAACGGTACTACCAGTTTACGTTCACGTTTATACAAACCTGGCGCAACAAATGCCCATAGCTGATAGAGCAGATAAGGGACAGTGATCACCACGGCAGTAGCGAACGCGAGTTTTATCGGTGTTAAGAAGGGTGACGCCGGTTCGGTCGCTATCATGCTGTTACCAAGTGGCAAAGCCTGCAACAGTGGCATTGCAAGCAATTGAAAGATTTTCTCAGCGAATACGGCAAGCGGAACAAAAACGATAAGCACAGCGATAACCGCGTGTATTAAACGATTACGCAACTCCACGAGGTGCGAAATAAAAGTACCTTCAGCTGCGTCGTGTTCTTCTGGTTCCACTAGTCTTGCTCTTGGTAGCAGCTTTCTTTCGCGGCGCCGTACGTTTCGTCGTCTTCTGTGTCTTCGCTTGCTTGCTCGTGGCCGGTTTGCGCTTCACGGGCTTTTCAACATCCGCCGCCAACGGGTCTGCGTCCAGGCTTTGCTGCAGACCTTCGAAGACATCGCTCGAGGATCGCTGGATGAGCTGGCGGGTTTCGTTTAATTCGGTATGAAGCTTTCGGAGTTCGGAGAGTTCTTCTGTTCGCAGTTCGTTATCAAAATCCGATTTGACGCTGGCGACGAATTGGCGCATGCGTCCCACCCACTTGCCGGCCGTGCGCGCCACCTCCGGGAGCCGTTGCGGCCCCAGAATGATCAAAGCAAGCAAGCCGATTAGCGCCAGCTCCCAAATTCCAATATCGAACATGGCTGCAGTGGCGTATCAACACCAGTTGGTGTCAGGCCTTCTGGTTATTCTTCGACGTAACCTCACCGTCGATTATTTTTTCTGATTTGGCCTCGACTCGTTTCGCTTCATCTTCGCCGTCGTCTTCACCTTCCTTCACGGCCTGCTTAAAGTTCTTGATGGCCGAGCCCACATCGCCACCGATATTCCTGATCTTCTTAGCGCCAAAGACAAGAATCACAATGAGCAGGATAATCAACAGTTGCCAAATTCCAATACCACCCATCTCTACTCTCCGTTTGTCTGCAATCGAGGCAGATTATCACCGCCCACGATCTCAATATCCACCGCTATCGCGATGCTACAGCCTAATTTTGGCTCTTATTAGGCGGTTTACCATCGACTTTGTGGGTTTTTCGTCGCGCCTTTTCCTCTAACCCCGACGTCCCAAGACGGCGCTCCAATTCCCGCAATATATCCGCCGGACCCAGCCCTTGCTGGGCCAATAGCACCAACGTGTGAAACCAAAGGTCTGCCGTCTCACGCACGATTTGTTGTCGGTCGCCGGTTTTAGCGGCATCGACGGTTTCGGTCGCTTCCTCGTCGATTTTCTTGAGAATCGCATCGAGACCGCCCGCGTAAAGACTCGCTACATACGATGTGGCTTTATCTGCACCCTTGCGTGCCTCAAGTACGTTGGCAAGTTTCATGAGGATATCGGACATCTGGTAACAACTCCCTCAAAGTAGCCCCTGGTTTCACCGATCCTTACCGTAGATTTCCTGTTCAGTCTTGATGACAGACTCTACTGTAACCCAACGATCCCCCTGGAGCTGCTGAAAGAAACAGCTATGTCGCCCGGTATGACAAGCAATACTACCCCTCTGCTCGACCGCTAGCAGGACTACGTCGTTATCGCAATCGAGTCGAATATCGTTGACGATTTGCGTGTGGCCGGATTGTTCTCCCTTTCGCCAGAGCTTGCGGCGCGTCCGCGACCAATATACGGCTCTTCGTTCGCGCACAGTTGCGGCCAAGGCGTCGCGATTCATCCACGCGAGTGTCAACACACGATTCGTACCTTGCTCTTGCGCGATCGCTGGGACGAGTCCGTCCTCATTCCACTTTATCTCATCCAACCAAGAATCAGACATGGTTTATTACCGTAAACAAGCATTGAGCGTTTGGGCCAAACATTTAGAGCCTAACATCAATGTGGTGTTGCATCATACACTCTTTGGCTTGTGCCACTGTGAACTCGCCAAAATGAAAGATGCTTGCCGCCAACACAGCGTCCGCATGTCCATCGACAACACCGGCCACCAAATCATCGAGCCCGCCGACACCGCCCGATGCAATGACGGGTACATTAACGGCATCGCTGATAGTCCGTGTTAGTGTTAGATCAAAGCCATCACGTGTACCGTCCCTATCCATACTCGTCAATAAGATCTCGCCAGCACCGTATTCGTCCATCTTAGTCGCCCACTCGAGCGCATCGATTCCGGTCGCATTGCGTCCACCGTGCGTATAGACTTCCCAGCGCGGACAGTCACCATACTCCACTTGCTTTGCATCTATAGCGACGACGATACATTGTTCACCGAAGTGATCAGCCGCCACTTTAACAAATCCCGGGTTAACGATCGCAGCCGTATTTATAGCCACTTTGTCTGCGCCAGCGTTTAGCATTCGACGAACGTCATCATTACTACGAACGCCGCCGCCGACTGTGAGCGGGATGAATACCGTACTTGCCACCGCCTCCACCACCGACACCATGGTGTCACGATCGTCCGAGCTCGCGGTTATGTCAAGAAATGTTATCTCATCGGCGCCCTGTTCGTCGTAGCGTTGAGCGACTTCCACTGGATCACCCGCGTCACGAATATCAACAAAGCGCACGCCCTTAACGACGCGACCGCCATCGATATCGAGGCATGGAATGATTCGTATCGCCAGGCCCATACCGATTTAGCCCAATTCGTCGGCTAGTTTCTGCGCTTCCGCCAAATCAAGGGAACCGTCATAGATGGCACGACCAGTGATGGCGCCCATAATACCGCTATCGGTCACCACACAGAGTTGGCGAATATCATCGAGCGCCCTGATCCCACCGGCGGCGATAACCGGGATAGAGATCGCCTCCGCTAGTTTCACGGTGGCATTGATATTCACACCGGTCATCATGCCATCACGACCGATATCAGTATACACAATTGCCTCGACACCATAGTCTTGATATTTCTTGGCAAGGTCGATCACATCATGGCCCGATAGTTTCGACCAACCGTCGATCGCAACCTTCCCATCTTTGGCGTCTAGGCCTACGATAATATGACCAAGAAACTCGGCGCACGCATCACTTACAAAGTGCGGTGCGGTAACCGCCTTAGTACCAAGTATCACGTAACTGACACCAGCTTCCAGGTATGTCTGAATGGTATCCTCGTCACGGATTCCTCCACCGATTTGTACCGGCACATCCGGGAACGCCTGGGTAATAGCCCGGATCACCGACGCGTTTGCAGGCATCCCCGCTCGTGCGCCATCTAAATCAACGATATGAAGCCGACTCGTGCCCGCACTCACCCAACGTTCGGCCATGGCGACGGGGTCATCAGAAAAAACTGTTTCCTCGTCCATGCGACCCTGACGCAAACGCACACATTTGCCCTTCTTTATGTCGATCGCCGGAATGACTAATAAAGACATGCTAACCACTCCCATCCCAATGCACAAAGTTCTCAAGCACACGCAAGCCCACTTTCTGGCTTTTCTCAGGATGACATTGCAAGGCAAAAATATTCGCATGCGCTGCCACCGACGTAAATCGCACCCCGTAATCAGTAAAGCCAGCAACCTCGCGCTCGTTGGTCGATTCCACGTAATAACTGTGAACAAAATAAAAGCGTGCGCCTTGGTCGACACCATTCCATAGTGGATGGGCCCTTACTTGATGCACTTGGTTCCAGCCCATGTGTGGAACCTTAAGCGCTCGACCATTCGCATCGCTACCATTGTGTGAGAACTGTCGAACGCGTCCGGCAAAAACACTCAAGCCCGGTACGCCTCTCCCTTCCTCGCTATATTCATAGAGTGACTGCAGGCCCAGACAAATCCCAAGAAATGGTTTGGTCTTCGTTGCCTCAAGCAATACCTCTCGCAGCCCGCGAGCATCGACCGCGGCGAAACAACTGCGGATGGCACCCTGCCCTGGAAAGACAATACTATCAGCTTGTCGAATATCATCGGCATCGGAAGTCACGTGCACCTTTACCGAGGGCGCGACGTGCTCAATCGCTTTATGCACCGAACGCAAGTTCCCCATACCGTAGTCTATGATCGCGATTGTTTTCATAGTCGGGAGCTTGGATCGAGGAGTAGCGGCAATAGTACTTGTGACCAGGGTGAACGCACACGGACCACGCGGCTTACATAATTGTCCTTTTAGAGACTGCCTTTCGTAGAGGGCACCATCGCTGCCATGCGTGGGTCGCGCTCCAACCCCATGCGCAGCGCGCGACCAAATGCTTTAAATACTGTCTCGGCTATATGATGAGAATTCTGTCCGCGTAAATTGTCGATGTGTAGAGTAGCTTGGGCATGATTACAGAAACCCTGGAAGAATTCGCGAATTAGATCCACATCGAAATCACCGACCCGCCCACGCGGAAATTCGACTCGGTATTCGAGCCCGGGACGTCCAGAGAAGTCGACCACAACACGACTTAGCGCCTCGTCGAGTGGGACGTAGGCATGGCCGTAGCGGCGTACTCCCTTTTTGTCGCCTATCGCCTTGGACACCGCCTGGCCAAGTGTGATGCCTACATCCTCAATAGTATGATGCGCATCGACTTGGATATCGCCTCTTGCCCTAATGGTGAGATCGATAAGGCCATGTCGAGCCACTTGATCAAGCATGTGTTCAAGAAACGGTATGCCGGTATCAAGTTTAGCTATACCAGTACCATCCAGATTAACCCCTAAGGCAATCTGGGTCTCATTGGTATTGCGTTTGATTTCGGCCTTACGCGCGTCCACAGTATCACCAGGCCCGGTCAGAAAAACAAAATGTTATCATAACGGTTCCTCGCCACTGGTGCCTATATGCTTTGTCTCAGTGCCTGTAGAAACGACGTATTTTCGTCCGCCGTGCCTATAGCCACACGCAAGCAATTTGGCGGTACGCCGCTGGCACCTTCTAAATTTTTGATCAACACGCGGGCGGCATAGAGTGCATCATAGACTCGCCGGGCATCGGTTTCTTGTACTTGAAACAAGATAAAATTCGCTTCGCTTGGCCAAACTCGTATCCCCGGCATGTCGTCAAGGGCCTGATATAAGCGCTCGCGTTCTGCACGGATGCGGCTTACCTGTTGGTCAAGAACCTCCTTATTGGCAAGTGCGAATTGCGTACTCACCTGCGTAAGGCTGTTGATGTTGTAAGGCAACCTTACTTTGTCGAATTCTGCCAACCATGCGCGGTTGCCAACGAGAAATCCCAGTCTCAGTCCGGCTAATCCCAGTTTCGAAAAGCTACGCAATATTAGCAAATTGTCGAACTGCTTTAATCGAGGCAGAAATGTGCCATCCGTGAATATGAAATAGGCCTCATCGACAACGACGAGACCTTCCGATCGCTGTAATACCGCCTCTATCTCTTCATCGGCGAACAGATTTCCAGTCGGTGTATTGGGGTACGCCAGGAACGTGACAGCCGGTTCATAGGTTTCAATCGCTTCACAAAAGGCGGGTACATCGAGCGCGAAGCTGTCAGTGAGTGGGACGTCAAAAAATTCCATACCTACACTCTTGGCGATGATTTCATACATGCTAAATGTCGGCCGCGGTGCCAACACAGAACCTCCAGGGCGCGCGAGCGCCAAAAGAATGATCTGGATCAATTCGTCAGATCCATTGCCAAATAGTACGTCCATACCTTCGGGAATCCCCATCGTTTCGCATACGCGCTCCTTCAAACGAATGGGATTGGCTTCTGGGTAGCGATTTATCTGAACCGTCCGCAGTGCCTCAAGCCATGCCTGCACAATATCGGACGGCCAAGGGAAAGGATTCTCATTCGCATCAAGCTTAATAAGGCCATTCGCATCAGGCACACCATAGGATTTCATCGCCTGGATTTCAGGACGAATGAGGCGCTCTACCGATTGTTGGATCTTGCTACTCACGACTGCTTATTGAGAAACGGCTACCGCCCCCCATTTACTGCTTGGTCCTGAATTCAGCCGAACGCGCATGCGCGGTAAGTCCCTCGCCACGTGCCAGTATAGCTGCGGTCTTCCCCAGATTGGATGCGCCTTCTTTGGTACACATGAGAAGACTGGTGCGTTTCTGAAAATCGTAAACGCCAAGCGGTGAGCTGAAACGCGCTGTCCCTGACGTTGGCAGCACGTGATTGGGACCGGCACAATAGTCACCCAACACTTCAGCCGTGTATCGCCCCAAAAAGATGGCGCCGGCGTGATGCACACGCTTGGCGAAGGGCATGGGATCTTCGATCGAAAGTTCGAGATGCTCAGGAGCAAGCTGATTTATCAGTTCGAGCGCCTCGTCTAGTTCACGCACCGTAATCAATGCACCATATTGATCCAGCGACTTCTTAATAATTTCTTGCCGCTCCATCTCTCCCAACAGTCGCTCGATCGCCTGTCTTACGTTTTGGGTAAACGCCGCATCCAAGCTGATCAGGATGGCCTGCGCATTTTCATCATGCTCGGCCTGGGCAAACAAGTCCATGGCAATCCAATCGGCGTCGGTTGCGCCATCACACAACACCACTACTTCCGAAGGTCCTGCTATCATATCTATGTCTACGTCACCAAAAACCATGCGTTTGGCCGCCGCTACATACGCATTGCCCGGGCCAACGATCTTGTCCACCCGTGGCACCGTGGCAGTACCATAGGCCATGGCCGCAATAGCGTGGGCACCGCCCATCATGAAAACCTGATGAACCCTGGCCAAACTAGCTGCTGCTAACACCAAGTTATCGATGTTCCCGCCGGCCGTCGGTACCGCCATGACGACTTCCGGTACCCCTGCGATCTTCGCCGGAATAGCGTTCATGAGCACGGTCGACGGATAGGCGGCTTTGCCGCCGGGTACGTAGACACCAACGCGTTCCAACGGCCTGATCTGCTGACCGAGGAGTGTGTGGTCGGCGTCACGATAGTGCCAAGAACTAGCCGCTTGTCGTTGGTGGTAATCGTCGATACGGCGGGTTGCCTCTTCGAGGGCCAACCGTTGCGTCTCTGGCAGTGAGTCTAGGGCCTGTTGAAATTTTTCGGGCGACACTTCAAGGGTGGCAGGTGCCGTGGCCTGGTAGCCGTCGAGCCGGTGTACATATTCTAAAAGTGCGTTATCGCCGCGGCCGCGCACGTCGCTAACGATACTCCGTACCGTGCCTTCCACGTCGAGGTCATCGGCGTGAGCGCGCTCCCGCAGCCGTTGGAATTCTTCATTGAAGTTCGCATCGCTGGAGTTTAGTACGCGGATATCTGATGCCGGCATAAAGTCTACCTCACCGCCTGCCTAATTTTCTCAACCAATGCCTTGAGGGACTTATGTTTCATTTTCGCCGATGCCCGATTGGCGACAAGCCAGGCACTAATATCGGCGATATGCTCTACTTCCACCAACCCGTTGGCATTTAGTGTCTTACCGGTATTGACCAAATCAACAATTCGGTCAGATAAACCTACCAACGGTGCAAGTTCCATGGAGCCGTAGAGCTTGATGACGTCAGTTTGTATTCCTTTGGCGGCAAAGTGTCGTCGCGTTGTTTCTACATACTTGGTCGCTATACGCAAGCGTGTCCAGTTCCGTGGATCGTCGCCTGCGGCAAGCTGGTTCGGCTCTGCCACGATAAGTCGACAGCGCGCAATGTTTAAGTCGAGTAGTTCGTACAGGCCATCGCCATCGTACTCCATGAGAACGTCTTTCCCAGCGAAGCCCAGATCAGCAGCCCCGTAGCGAACATAGGTAGGAACATCGGAAGCCCGGATTGCGATTAGCTTGACGTCCGGGCGTGAAGTGTCGACAACAAGCTTACGGCTGGATACTAAGTCCTCGGCCGGATCGATACCTGCCCGTGCCAGCAGTGGCAGGCTCTCCTCCAAAATCCGGCCCTTGGATAAAGCAATGTTCAGCATGATCGGACAAGGCGAGTGTGCTTTTAGTTGTTTATTACGTTCTTAATAGTCGCGGTGCTGGGCAACCGTCGAATACGCGCACCCAACTGTGCGAGCTTCTCCTCAATACATTCGTAGCCACGGTCAATGTGGTAGATACGGTCTACTACTGTATCGGACTCTGCCACAAGCGCCGCCAGCGCCAGACTCGCAGATGCGCGAAGATCAGTGGCCATTACCGGCGCGCCCGTGAGTCGCTCGACACCATGCACGATTGCGGTATTACCACGCATATCGATATTCGCACCCATACGTTGTAACTCAAGCACGTGCATAAAACGATTCTCGAAAACCGACTCCGTAATAGTTGCGGTGCCTTGTGCCACGCAATTGAGCGCAACAAATTGTGCCTGCATGTCGGTAGGAAAGGCTGGATAGGGTGCAGTTCTTACATCGACGGCTTCGAGTTTCCGATTGTGCCCATCCAAACATAACCAATCATCGCCAACTACAATCTCCGCGCCGGTTTCCCTTAATTTGTCCAGGACTGCTTTGAGATGATTGGGCTGGACATTGCGCAATTTTATTTTGCCGCCGGTCATGGCAGCGGCTACCAAATAGGTTCCAGTCTCGATCCTATCTGGTATTACTTCGTGGTAACCACCACCAAGCGCTTCAACCCCTTCTATAACAATCTCATCACTCCCGGCCCCACGAATCTTGGCCCCCATATTGACCAGGCACTTAGCGAGATCGACTACTTCCGGCTCGCGCGCTGCATTTTCGATTACAGTTGTACCTTTAGCCAACGTTGCTGCCATCATTATGTTCTCGGTACCGGTTACGGACACCATGTCCATGAACACTCGCGTACCCCTGAGTCTACCGGCACGGGCCTTGACATAGCCTTCCTTGATCTCAATCTCAGCCCCCATGGCCTCCAGGCCCTTTATGTGCAGATTGACCGGCCGCGAACCAATGGCACAGCCGCCGGGCATGGAAACCTCGGCTTCGCCGAAACGCGCTAGCAACGGCCCAAGTACCAGTATCGATGCACGCATTGTCTTAACAAGCTCGTAGGGCGCGCGCAGGGAAGTGACGTTGCTGGCATCGGCCTCAACGACCATCTTCTCATCTACAACCAACCGTACACCGATACGACCCAGCAACTCCATTGTCGTCGTAATGTCTTGCAGATGTGGAACGTTGCCGATACGAAGCGGTTTGTCGGTAAGCAGTGACGCAACCAGCACCGGCAATGCAGCGTTCTTGGCACCGGAGATACGAATCTCGCCGCGCAATGGTTTGCCGCCAGATACGATCAACCTATCCATAGATTACCCACGGTACGGAAATATCGGGCCAACACAACAAGGCCACCCGATGGGCAGCCCGGTTTCGTGCTTGGTGGTTTAACAAAAATCAGCCTTGCGAACCGGCGACCAACTTCTGCAACTCGCCACTTTGAAACATAGCGGTTATGATGTCGCAACCGCCTATGAACTGCCCATCGATATACAGCTGTGGGATAGTGGGCCAGTTTGAATAGTCCTTAATCGCTTGTCGGATCGCAGCATCGGCAAGCACGTCGACAGTGGCAAAATCGGCACCACATGCCTGCAATAGCTGAGTCGACCGTGCAGAGAACCCACAAAGCGGCATGGCCGGGCTCCCCTTCATGTAAAGGACGATTCTGTCCGACTCTATCTGCTGTTTAATCGCCTCTTGTTCCGTCATGACAAACCTCTTTTGAAAACATTTTCCGAACGCATTTACGCAGACCCACTCGCCTGCTGTGCCCATTGCTCAGGCGTATAGGTACGAATCGACAATGCATGGATCTCTTGTTTCATCTTGTCTCCCAGCGCCCGGTAGACCAGTTGGTGTTGCTGCACCATGGTCTTGCCCGCGCAGGCGTCGGACACGACGTGCGCCTCGAAGTGCTGGCCATCACCAGAAACGTTTACTTGCGCGCCGGCAAGCCCGTGCTCAATCAATTGCTTAATCTGTTCAGGTTGCATCATTACTGTCAGGTATTATGGATACGAATCGAGTTATTTCAAGGCCGCACAGGATACGCCACGCGGCCCCCGAATAGAAGCGAAAAGGCGCAGAACATGGCTGTTTTTGGCTTTTTTCGCCCGAACTTCGGTACATCGGCGGGCTAATCCCGGGATCCAGTATGGGTTGGAGGGCGCCAAAGGGCCCCGATTGGGGAAGGACAGACTGGTTCGACAGGCCGGTGGATGGTTAGTTGCGCAGTTTGTAACCACGCTTCAACATTAAAAGGCTGAGACCCGATAACGTCAGAAAGAACAATATCACGATCGCCAGACTGGTCATGGGGCTCGCGTCGGACGCGCCAAAGAATCCATAACGAAAACCATCGATCATGTAGAAAAAAGGATTAAAGCGTGACAATTGCTGCCAGAAAGTCGGCAACGAATGAATCGAGTAAAACACACCGCTCAAAAACGACAACGGCACAATTACAAAATTCTGGAAAGCACCAAGATGGTCAAACTTGTCTGCCCATACCCCAGCAATTAAGCCAAGCGCCCCCAACACCGCGCTTCCAAACATCGCGAAAGTAACCACAAACAGCGGGTTGTGGGTGGGTAGGGAAACAAAAAGGATCACTGCGAAATACACGCCGGCCCCCACCGCCATGCCACGCACGACGGCCGCCAGCACAAAAGCAAAGAAAAACTCAAAACTCGATAACGGGGCTAGCAACACGAACACGATATTTCCCGTAACCTTGGATTGAATCAGGCTAGATGAGCTGTTTGCGAAGGCGTTCTGGATGATAGACATCATCATGAGCCCAGGGACTAGGAATGCCGTATAGCTGACGCCCTCGAAAACCTGAAGGCGACCCTCGAAGACGTGTGCGAAAACTAGTAAGTAGAGCAGCGCCGTAACTATCGGTGCTGCCAATGTTTGCCACCCTACTTTTGTAAAGCGTAGAAGCTCCTTATAGAAGAGTGTATAAAAACCACCTGATATCATTCTTCACGCCCGCGTGTTAGGTCAAGAAACACATCCTCGAGATCGGGCTCTTCGGTATGCAAGTCTGTGATCACTAGCCCCGCTGTACGTAAACCTTCAAGAAGATCGCCAATCGAGTTAAGCTTGTTATCGAGCCGGAATTCAAGTCGGGTGCCATCCTGGGCGCGTAAGACTGCCTGTAGTTCTGCCGACAGTGCTGGAACCGGCTCATCCGCAGTAATCCAAACATTAACCGTCTTGCCGATCCCACGCTGTAACAATGCTTGCTTCGTATCTAGCGCTACAACATTTCCGTGATTTAGTATCGCAATTCGATCACAGAGCAACTCCGCTTCCTCCAAATAATGCGTAGTGAGCACAATCGTATGGCCCTCTTCGTGTAACCGACGAATAAAAGCCCAAAGTGACTTACGTAAAGCCACATCTACGCCAGCCGTCGGCTCGTCGAGTACTACCACTTCAGGTTTATGGGCTAATGCTTGGGCGATCAAGACACGGCGCTTCATACCACCGGAAAGAGCCCGCATGTTGGTATTGGCCTTGTCTGATAAATCCAAGTTGTCCATTAGTTCCTTTATCCACGACGCGTTTTCACGCCGTAAACCGAAATACCCGGACTGTATCCGCAGTACCTCATGCACAGTAAAGAATGGATCGAATACCAGCTCCTGCGGGACCACCCCCAGACAACGCCGTGCCTGCCGGTAGTCCTGGACCACATCATGGGTGAGCACAGACACACGGCCAGAATCGCAGCGCGTGAGGCCGGCAATAATGTTTATCAACGTAGATTTGCCAGCCCCGTTGGGACCCAGCAAGCCAAAGAACTCGCCGCGTTGTATTGCGAAACTTATGCCCTTGAGGGCATGGACACCAGGAAATCGTTTGTGTACATCAGCGATCGTGACTGCGGCAGACACGTCTGGCGTCAGTCGAGGCCGAAGGCGCGCGCAAGGCCGCTCACATCGATCAGCCGACGCAGCTGTGCGGGAATATTTACAAACCGTGCGTGAGATCCGGCTGTCCGCAACCACTCAACAAGAAGTGCTAGGCCGGCGCTATCGGTTCTAGAGACATCTTGCAAATCGATGGTAATGGTCTCCGATGCCGAGTTAATGATACTACTCGATTCCATAAAAAGACCGGGCACGGTAGCGAAAGTCAATGGTCCATGCACCTTGATCGTACCTTCGTGAACCGTGAGGCTGCTATCTTGATTCACTTTAGCGCCTGCTGATCGGCCAGTGAGAGTTTTTCGATCACTGCGTCGAGGCCCTCTCGCTTAATCTGCGAGGTATAGACACTACGATAGTTAGTGACCATGCTTACACCTTCAATGCTCACATCATAGGCCTTCCAACCATTTTTTCCTTTAAAGAACCTGAAATTCACCGGTACATCGGGGCCACCATCTCGGCGTTTGAACTCCGTTTTGACGATTACTCGCTGATCCTCGGGCTTAGCACTGAACGGATGGAATACCAACTCTTCACCTTGGTACTTGAGAAGAGCGGTCGCGTATGTCCTTATTAATAGATCCCGGAACCCCTCCGCGAACTGGATGCGTTGCTCTGCAGTTGCGTTCTTATAGTACCGAGCAAGCACCAATTTAGTAATTACCTTGAAGTCGAAAACTGGCACGATGTATTGATGAACCATGGCATAGAGCTTCTCATGGTCCTCGGCGTAGGCATCGTGGTTGGTTTTGAGCAAATCGATGATCTGGCCGGTCGTTTCAGAGACCACCTTATCCGGCGATCTAATGTCACCGCTGCCAGCCGTTGGGATCAGAATCAATATAGCTAATACTACTTTTAGGGTCTGTCTCATCGTTTACCTCTTTAGATCAATTACCGCTCTCCGCCTTCCCATACAGGACTTGACTGATGAGCTTTTCCAGCACCAATGCCGATTGTGTGATCTGCAGCTCGCTTCCATCCTTTAGATACTCGTCGTCCCCACCTGGTTCCAATGCCACATATTGCTCGCCGAGTAGGCCCGACGTAAGAATCGAGGCACTGGTATCGAGCGGAAGCTTGGCGTATTTGCCGCTTATCGTGAGCGTCACGACAGCATAGAAATCATCGTCGATAGTGATGTCTGAGACCCTGCCAATACGTACCCCGGCCAAAGTGATCGGTGCACGCAGCTTCAATTGACCGATATTGTCAAATCGAGCTGCCACCCGGTAGCCCTGACGGACATCGCTGGCGCTCAGGTTTGCCACCTTAAACGCAAGCATCGACAGGGCCAACAGGCCGGCAACACCGAAAACACCTACCCACAGCTCCAGCGTTGTCTGTTTCGCCATCTCAAGCTTCCCCAAACATCAAAGAAGTTAAAATAAAATCCAGCCCCAATACAGCTAATGAAGCGTTGACTACCGTACGAGTGGTGGCACGGCTGACCCCTTCGGACGTCGCTACACAGTCGTAACCTTCAAAAACCGCTATCCAAGATACCACCAAGCCGAACACCACACTCTTGATTACGCCGTTTAGTACATCGTCATAGAAATCCATGCCGCTTTGCATCTGTGACCAAAAGACGCCATCGTCGACGGCCAATAGCCCCACGCCCACAAGGTGTCCACCGAGCACACCGACAGCAGTAAATAGAGCTGCCAACAGCGGCAGGGCAATAATGCCTGCCAGTAAACGCGGGGCCACAATACGCGTTAACGGATCCACTGCCATCATCTCTATACCGGCAAGTTGTTCGGTCGCCTTCATCAGCCCGATCTCGGCCGTGAGCGCAGATCCGGCGCGTCCAGCAAATAGCAGGGCTGCTACGACCGGCCCCAGCTCGCGAGTCAAGGACTTGGCCACGAGCAAACCCAACACAGACTCGGCCCCGAAGTCTACTAATGTATTGTAGCCCTGTAGACCCAAGACCATACCGACGAACAGCCCGGACACGAGAATGATCAACAGCGTTAGCACGCCAACCGCGTAGATCTGTTGAATCAGCAGCCCCAGACGGGGCAGCAATCGCCAAACCCGTATAAGGACCTGATAGAGAAACAGGCTGGCCCGACCCAGCCGTGCTATGCGCGCTAACGCCCAACGCCCTAGTTGCCGGACAGGGTTCATATCGACTTTCCTTGCAATAGGTCATCGATATAGTCGGCGGCAGGATAATGGTATGGCACAGGCCCATCGGGTAACCCATCCATGAATTGCCGCACCTGGATAGATTCCGTTTTCTGCATGTCTTCAGGCGTACCCTGAGCAAAAATATTGCCGTCACCGATCAAGTAGATATAGTCAGCAATACTGCATGCATCGGCCACATCGTGGGTAACGACAATGGATGTCATGCTTAGCGCATCGTTCAACTCACGAATCAGCTTGACGATCACTCCCATGGAGATTGGATCGAGCCCTGTGAAAGGCTCGTCGTACATAACCATCAAGGGATCGAGTGCGATAGCCCGTGCCAATGCGACCCGACGGGCCATACCGCCTGATAATTGTGCTGGCAACAGCGTACGTGCGCCCCGCAACCCGACCAATTCCAATTTCTGTAACACGAGATTGCGGATGATGGATTCAGGCAGTCGTGTGTGCTCACGAACTGGGAAGGCGACATTGTCAAACACATTGAGGTCTGTCAGCAAAGCCCCACTTTGAAAAAGCATACCCATGCTTTTGCGGATCTCATAGAGCTCCGCCGTTGTCAACGCTGGCACTGAGCGGCCCTCGACGATTACGTCGCCGGCATCGGGATGCAGGCGACCGCCGATAAGATTCAACAGCGTGGTCTTCCCGGTTCCACTGCCTCCCAAAATGGCGGTTACTTGCCCGCGTCGTACCTCAAGGGTCAGACCTTTAAATATGGGTCGTTCACCACGAGCGAAATCAAGATCATGGATTTCGAC
>Ga0224508_10000152_pt1 | contig 73174 bp, 105 predicted proteins | sample SF_Jan12_sed_USG_4_FD_170157 | JGI IMG/M metagenome (GOLD analysis project Ga0224508, IMG submission 170157) | Sediment microbial communities from San Francisco Bay, California, United States - SF_Jan12_sed_USGS_21 | ecosystem: Environmental > Aquatic > Marine > Sediment | place: USA... | reverse complement strand
AGCGGCAGCAGCGTCAGTCTTCGAGCGGAATGATGGCCCAGGCATCCAGACGTTGTCGAGGTAGAAAACTTTCCAGCCGGTAACAATCTTCATTGACGAGACAGGGTTAGCTGGGGCATGTTGTTCTCGGTTCATACGCAGTTACATTAAAGCCCGTTGGGCCGCCAGGTCAAGCGGGCTCTTATTGCGGGTTGGTGTAATGGCAACATTTCGGGGTATCGGTGTGATCGAGCCGAACAACCGAAGAAGGGGGTTCAATTCCTTCACCCGCAACTTCATTCTGGAAAGTACCACTCCTGGCTCTCGTCCTGGATCCCCTCGTCGATATCCTCGTCAATATCCTCAGGGGGCTTCTGATCCAAGACGAGGACGGCGACGGAGATGTATTTGGTTAGCAGGGGGATCAATTCTTCAACGGGGAGTCCGGTTCGGCGGCTGAACAGACGAATGGCAGCGGCCAATTTATTGAACAACTTGTAGTTCTGGTAATCCACGTCGTACCAAGCAGCCAGTTTCTCAGTCAAGTGTTGGGCCATTCGGGACAGTTCATTTGCATCCATGAGCGGATGATACGGCGAAAACGTTTAGTTGACAAGGCGAAGGTTGCCGTGAATACTGAACAGATGAAAGTGATGCTCTTTGGAGCGAGCGGGTGGGTAGGAAGTCTCTTGAGAGAGACATTTGATAGGCACGACATCGTGTGGGTGCCTGTTTGGCGGGAGATGGCGGCTCAGCCGGCTACGTCGATTGCGACGGCGATTTCGCAGGCGGGGATCACCCACGTGGTAAATGCTGCCGGTGCCGTGGGGCGCCCGAACGTCGATGCGTGCGAAAACTGGCCAGTGAAGCAGTCGGTATGGGAAGCCAACGTCTTATTGCCGGCAAAGCTGCGAATGGCTACAGACTGGGCGGATGTCCCTCTGGGTCACGTGTCAACCGGTTGCATCTTCAGCGGTCATCGGGTCTATGAGGAAACGGATGAGCCGAACTTCTGCCATCCACCGGTTTCGAGTTGGTATTCGCACACGAAGTGGTTAGGCGAACAAGCCTTGGACAGGTCCCGTAGCTGGATATGGCGGATTCGCATGCCGTTTGATTCATCGGGTAATGCTCGAAGTATCCTGGTTAAGATGTTGTGCTTTGAGCGACTGATTACTCGCTTCAACTCGATGACTTACCTGGATGATTTCGCGGAGCAGGTTGCGAAGACGTTGACGGGCGACGTTCCATTTGGAGTGTACCATATGGTGAATGGGTGGACGACGTTCATGGAGGTGGCCGAAATACTTCGGGAGGCCGGATTTGAGAGGGAGTGGAAATTTTTTGATGATGACAAGGATCTCTCAGAGCAGCTGATTGCGCCACGGTCGGCGGCCATGCTATCGTCCGTGAAGGCGTGGGAGGCAGGGCTGAAGATGATGAGCATTAAGGATGCGCTTCGCCAAGCCGTGAATGGTATGGGCTATGTTCCATCGAAGCTGCTATGAGTAGACTTACCCCTACTGGCGGCAGGATTCGGCAAAGGGTTCTGGCCCACTCAACCTCTCGCGAGTGCGAGAGCCGTCAGTAGGGGGATATTGTATGGTTTCTGCAATCCACAAGGGTCCCATCGTGGAGGAGTTGAAGGAGAGTTATCCTCCTGACTTATTAGATATTGCCATCGGGAAAGAAGGGTCGGCCGGCGTAGTGACGAAATGTTGGGCATTAATGTCTCAACAATTAGGTCACTTAGAGCTAGCTTATCGGCGAGGAATTGACCGAGGGAAACCGGAGTGGATCGAAATTACAGAGGAAAGCCGGCCGCCGCATGACACGGAGGTGCTGTTGTGGAGTCCGCCGACGGAGGGCCAAGAGAAAGGTGAGGTAGAGGCGCGGAAATTTTCGCAAGGCTCACGCAATGAACTGGGAATCTCGAATTATTCTCAACATGCGTACGCCACACATTGGATGCCGCTGCCGGAATCGCCGAAGACTTTTGCCGCGAGGTAAACAGGCAAGGATCGGAACTAGAGTCGGAGGAGAACTCCGAACAGGGTGCGATAGGTTAGCCCTTCATTGAACATCCGATCACTTGCTACTTCAGCGAGAACTTCAGTTCGCACACGAGGAGGCTGAACAGCACGCAGCTGCCGCTCCATTGGACACCGACCTTCCAGTTCCAACCCCCACCGAACCGGCCCATGAAATTGGCTGCCGAGCGGTGAGTGAACCTGATGTGTAGACGCCTGAATGTAAATTCAACCTCCGTCCAAGTCTTCTCGTAACCCTTCGGTGTCCTCATGGCATGGCCGGCATTGGCATGAAGTGGGTCGGGCTACATCGGCCCGGGGATCCGAGGACCGTGAACTCATTAAGCCCCCTCATATATCTGCCGACATCCGGGGAGCTCATGCCAGGAAATGCGAGCAGCAGCGGCACGATAGTCATGGCATCCGAATGTAGGCGCGGATGCTCGAGGATTTCGTGAGCCGGAATCCAGTTGTGTTCCATGGAAAAACTTTCGCACAAAGGGGTTGACTGTTCAAGGTAAAATGTTAATTTGGCGCTTATGGCTGAACAGGACAAATTCCGGGATCGGCGAGCTCAAGGCCAGTTTGCGGGCAACACAGCGGAGTTGAAGGATTTGCTTGAGGCGATAGAAAAGATACTTGACCGGGCGCACGCTCTTGACAAGGGGCTAGGTCCCGATGTGGCGGACGCAGCTACCAAGTTGAACAACTTCATATTTAAGCTCGAGATGCCGCTTTCCGTGGCTGTCCTCGGGATGCTACGCCTTGTCCATAAGAGGCTCCAGAGGATAAGGGTCGTAGATATCATTCCAGGAGATGAAACAAACAACTGAAAAGCTAGGCGATTTGGATTTAATGCCCTTTGGTAAGCACAAGGGCGTTGCGATGCAGGATGTTCCTGCGAGTTACCTCCATTGGCTATGGACGCAGCGCGGTTATGACAAGGGATCGCCTGTCGGAGTCTACATTGAAGAAAACCTGGCAGCTCTAATGAAAGAGCACCCGGATGGCATTTGGTTTGACTGATTCGACGCCAGAGGTCGCAGCGCTGGAATGGCTCCGGTTCAAGCGACAATGTCAGATTACGGCTCTTGAGCGATGGGTATTCGCAGACACGATCCAGGGACGCCCAGACGTATGTGGGGTGACCAAGCAGCGGTATATGCTTGAAGTTGAGATCAAGCGGACGTGGAGTGATTTTAAAGCGGACGCAAAGAAGTGGAAAAACCACGCCATTCCCGCGACGAGGCAACGTTATTATCTTGCGGACGCCTCATTAGCGGAGAGGATTTCGGTAGACATTGCGGCACGCAAGCCGAAGTATGACTGGGGTGTTTTGATGCTGACGGGCGTGCAGGAGCGGTCCGGTTACACGCCAATGTGCCGGGTGCTTCGCAAGTGCCGGCCGAATCCGGCAGCTAAGCAGCTGGTGAACTCCCAGTTATGGGCAATGATCGCAAAAATGAGCAGCACCATGGTGGTGCTGCAAGACACCATAAGAAGACACGAGAGAGATACATGAAGAAAAGTATAGTAACAGTTATCGGAGCGCTTCTCGCACTAAGCCTGAATGCGCAACAAACCAAAGTGACGGAAATCACCTCATTCACGATCAAGACCCCTGGATGGGGTTCCCTGGTTCAAGAGACGACCACGTTTTCTTTTTTTGAGAACTCCCTGACCCAGACGACAGCGACCCACTATTGGGATTACACTACGTGGCATGGATGGGAGTGCGGGCAAAACTATTGGGCGAACACCCGGGACGCGAGAGAGTGGTGGAACAAGGGGGTAAATTGGACAAGCAAGGGCTCAAATGAGGATTACTATCTCGATGGAGTGTTTGTTGGCGCATGCCAAGACACCCTCGGCCTATACACGGGATCGCCACCAACGAAGTGGAAGAATTACCTCGCCGAGGTGCCCAACTTTACGGACAGCAGCGGGACGGAATACCAAGACTACCTGACCCCGAAGGTCTCAGTCTATGTGGACGGGAGCCCAAGCTTCATCTACGACGTGACTGTCAGTAGTTGGGTGCGCGTTTACGATACGATTACGCACGTGAACCACATTAAAGACTGGCGTTCGACTAGCCCGGGAACAAACAACAAGTGGTATAGCCTCGAAGTATCAGGAGCGATCAAAATTGGTGGGATCGTGGCTACCTACAACGCATCAACGGACAAGCAAGAGGTGAGTTTCATGAGCCCTGGGGGCATGTGGGTGGACATATCGACGAGATTCGTAGGCGATCTCCTCGAGAACTCCAACGGCGCAAGAATCCTCTTCTCGAAGATCGAGAATATTGAGGTGGAGTGAAGGAATCAGACATGGCAAAACACGACAGTCAGCAAACGGCGAACAACAAGGCGCTTAATGTCCCATTGGCGTTAACCGACAAAGGGCGTGGCAGCACCCATTACAAGGGAATGGCTATCGAGCCGATGGAGTTTGCCATTCGCAACCAACTGCCCTGGGCGGAAGGGGAGGTGATCAAATACATCAGCCGTTGGCGATTGAAGGGTGGGGTCGAGGACCTCAAGAAGGCGCAGCATGTCCTTGATGGCTTAATTTGCTGGGCGGAGGCACAAAAATGAAGATCGTAATCTCGGGCGGATATCGAGTTGGAAGCACCTGGGCATACAATGTGTTGCGAGGCTTAACCGGGTGGCCATCTTTTGGGGTGAGCGAGGGGGAGATGAAGACCCACCTTGACAGTCCCGGCAACAGGCTTATCAAATGCCACATGTGGCGTCCGATTTACCTGCCTCCGGACGACAAGGTCAAGATTGTGTTGCCAACCAGGTGCTCGGAAGGGGTTGCCGCCAGCCTTTTAGCGCTAGGTCAAGACTACCGAACAGCGGCGCGGACGATGCTCCTGGGTGAACAGTATTCTGACTGGCTAAAAGCCCATGCTCACTGGGTTGACGGGGTGTATGAGCTATTCTACTGCCATATTAAAGACCACCCACAGGTGCTTTTGTGCAGTTTGCGGTCATTTGTGGAAGTGTTGCAAAAGCCAAAGGTCGATCTGGACATCATTCGGAGGCTTGAACAAGCCAGAGTGAAGGCTGAGTGCTCGGCCATGACTGAGTCGATGGATCCGATCAGCCACTTTCGGAAAAATCATATCACAAATTCAGATCCAAAAGATATCCCTGAGGCCTTTTGGGAAGTGGTGAAAGAAATGAAAGCGAAAGTGTAAGTATGCCAACGACATTATACCAAAATTCGACGGAGAAGTATGAGATTACAGTAACGGAATCGGAGGATGGGAGCGTAACTTCCTCCATGACTTCAAAGGCGGCATCGGATCCAGAGCCAGACCCAAAGCCCGGCGAGGAAAAAGTCTTCGTGCTACCTGAACGGTCGGACGACATTTGGGCAAGTGCCAACGTGGCGTTGAGAAGCGGCCCCGTAACGCTAAGATTGATGGAAAATATGGGAGTTGGCAGGGCTCATGAGCGACTTGACCTCTCGAAAAAACAAACATCGGAGCACCGGTTGACGATTAAGGGTCCAGGGCTAATCCGAGGGATCAACAGCCAAAACCGTGATCATAGGCAGATTTCGAACGTGACTATCGAGCATCTGGTTGTTGAACACGGCATGCCGGACAAATTGATATCGATCAGTGGGTCAGATTGGTTGATCAGAAACGTTACTGCCAGGCATTTGGATACGGCGACGAACGGGCCAGGCATTTATGTTGTGCCGACAGCGCGAGCGCCGGAAGGTTCATCTCAATTTGCGTCTCCGGGGACGAACATTGAGATCAACGGGTGTGACATTGGCCCGACGTACGGAGAAGCAGTGTATGTTGGGGGAGGGGCACAAGAAGGCAATGGAGAACCGCATAGAAATATCCGTATTATCGATAACAACATCCAGGATCCTGGCATTTTCGGCGGACAGCCCGATGCAATTGATGTGAAGGTCTGTTCGAATGTCGAGATTAGGGATAATCACATTGAGGGGATGGACGGTCAGGACACTGGTCGGGCGATCGTGACGCAAGGTGTAGATGGGTTACGGATTGTGAACAACGAGATTAGGTCATGCCGGAACTGTGAAGATGGCTGGATAGCAATCAATGATACCTGGCGTGTCGCTAGTAGAGTCGAAGTCCTGGGGAACAGGATCATCAACTCAACAGGCATCAAGCACGGAGCGATCACCATTTACGGAGCGTTGGATCCAGTCCGGGTCTCAGGCAATGAGTTTAGTTTGAATGACGGGCCAGATGTCTGGCTTGCCCCTGGAGTGGTAAGGCAAGGGACAAGTATTGGGGGCAACGAGATAGAACTTGCTGCGCCTGGTGACCTGGAAAGGGTAGCTTCCGCAGCGTCGCCTGGGGATACGATCTGGATCCCTGATGGCATGATTTTACCTGAGGTTGCGCTGAGAGGAGTTGAAGGCACCGGAAGCAAGCCGATAAGGATTGCGGCCAGCAGTATGTTTGGGGCACACATACGGAGTGACGGGGAGCCAGAGAACCCTCGTCAGCCTGGCGGTGTTTTACATATTGAGGCAAGCTGCCACGATCTAGTGGTGGAAGGTCTGGAAATCTCCAGCACCGTGGCGGATCAGGATCGAGTGTTGACGGATCATCATTACGGTGATGCGCCCCCGGGGACGGCGTCACCCTTGCCCGTCGCCGCTATTACGAATTTCGGGCATAATGTTCGTGTGTCCGGGTGCTATCTCCATGACTGCCTATCGGGCTACGGGCAGTTTGGCCAGGCACCCTTTGGGAACCGGATAACCCATTGCTTGATCATGAACAACGGAGGGATTGACCCGATCGGCAATTCCGGTCATGGGCTGTATCTGCAGAATAACGACCCAAGATTCCCGACACGCGTGGAGGGCTGCCTAGTGTTGGGGAATTTCGATCTAGCGCTCCAGTTTTTCGGAAGCTCGAGCTCCAATCTGCTTGGACTGGAACTGGTAGACAATGCGTTCTATCGGAATGGAGTAATTATTGGGGGGACTGGTGGGCCGGCTGAGAATATTCGCGTGGAGGGCAATGTCTTTTTTGATTGTTCCCTGCGGCTTGGGTTCACCTATGGCCGTCAATCAGTTCATGGTTCAAACCAGAATGGGGAGGTTGCCAACAATCTTTTCCGTGATGGAGGAGGCGCTTCTATCGGGCCGCTGGTGAACGTATTGTATTGGAACGATCTGATTCTACGTGGGAACAATATCTATCGCACCCGCAATTCGCCAGGGCTCCGATTTTTCACGCGTGCGGATGATCGCGACTTGAGTTCTGTGAAGCTCCAAACGACAGGAGTTGGTGAACCAATCGTGGTCGTGTCTCAGGATCAGAGCGCCTCAGCACGATTGACACGGGAAGATTTCGCAAGGCGAATGAACGCAACGAATACGAATCGCCCACCTGACAGTGCATTCCCGGCACGGGCGTGGAGCAATCATGGTTGGGTTACTGGGGTGGGTGCCACGCATGGGGCGGCCATCACAGATGCTGCAGATGCTTGGAACGTTAACTTCGGGGGTGTCCGAGTGTCACCCAACCTTGCGGCTTCATTGAATCCTACTGATACTGAGTGGTATCTCGCTACACCGTTTGGCGCAGGGATTAAATGGGAAGGGAGCAGATGAGTTTAGCGAGTCAGTTAGGGCTTCCGACCAAGGAAGAGGTCATTCGTCTGCTGAATACTCAGCCGGTGGCAGACCAGGATGAGTCGTACAAGAAGGCTCAAAGGGACTGGGCACGAACTACGCGAGCAGAGAGGAAGGCAGCCGGGCTGTGTTCGACGTGCGGAAAGGATGCCCCAATAAAGGGTCGGGCTACCTGTGAGCGGTGTCGAATGATCCAATACAAATACCGTGAGAAATTGCATGGAGGTCGCCGATCGGCTGGGCAATGCCGGTGCGGCCGGCATCTAGACAAAGAGGGGGCCGCAAAATGCAAAGCCTGCCGAACTCGAGAAGCCGATAAGCGACGGCGGCGAATAGCGAATCGCCTTAAGCAAGGGGTCTGCACGAATTGCGGACGTGAAAAGAAGTTTAAGTGGAGGCACACCTGCGAGAAATGCCTTGAAACCAAGACTCGCTATAGAAAGGGATTGACGAGTTAAAGGCAAAGAGCAACAATTAACCAGGCTATCCCAGGATAGCTGGTTTGGTTGTTTGATTGGGGCACACTCCCCTCAGGTGAAAGCTTGGGGGGAGTTTGTGTTGTCAGATGTTTCTAATTACTTCCGTGGCCCTGAGCCCTTTGGGTGTGTCCTCGTAGGTGACTTGGACTTGTTCGTCCGTATTCAAGGTTTTGAAAGTGTCAGACTGGATTGCTGTGTGGTGGACGAAAATGTCGAGGTCCCCACATTGGATGAACCCGTATCCCTTCTTATTGTCGAACCACTTTACGATTCCAACGGATGTTTCAGACGCGATCTGTGATGCCATAACGAGCGAATTGTGCCTTAAGAGTTACCGGCGTCAAGCCCAATGGCATTTGGATCTGGTTGGACAGCCGGCAGGATTCCTTCCGGCAGAAAAGCGTGACTCTCGGGAGTTGGGCCTGGTCCATAACCCGGACGGGGTTCCTTACCAAAGTCGCTGATCTTGGCGATATGGCCAGCGATAGCATCTTCATGACCACCTCGCGGTGCGGGATCGCCACCGGTTTGCATCAAGAAGTCGTCAAAGACATCCCCCTCGGCACGGTTTGGTTTCCCTGTTGCGAAGTTTATTGGAACCGCAATCGATTCCCCTGTCCGGCGTTGTTTTTCTAGTTCAGGCATACGACTAACAATTGCTCCGTTTGTGTCCAGCCGCAAGCTTAATTGGGATTGTCCAAGATTCATCCAAGGGGCTTATCGAGACAGGTATGAGGCGATGCGCCTGATCGGTGTGAGGGTCGACGAACTCTTCACCGGTCCAAATGGCGAGCTTCATGTAGCCTTTGAAGACCGGGACAGACGGATCCTTGAATGTGGCTACTAGGGTGGTGTTCAGCAACTTGGATAGCCGAGATAGTGTCCTGCCGTTAAGAACAGCTTGCAGATTTGCCGCATGCATGTTAAACAATTCCTGTGTTTTTCCAACAAAATTGCCCGTTGTGCGAAGAGACGGCGACGAGTCCACGGTATGCAGCATGGCCTAATATTCGGCAGTGTCAAGCGTGCGGCCTGGTGTTCGCTCAGCGTAATGGGATTCGTGGGGATTTAGTCGACTTCTACCAGGACTACGCTGATGAGGGGTCTCACATGGTATGGCCCGGCCTTGAAGGGGTGGCCTCATCGGCATTGCGACGGAAGGATTTCATGTCTGAAGTGGGAGAGAAGACGGAGATCAACAGCGGCACCGCCATTGATATTGGGTGCGGGTGGGGCGCCTTCATGGTGACATTGAAAGACTATGGGTATGATCCAGTGGGGATTGAGATTTGTAGGAAGATGGCGTTCTGGGGCCGAGAACATTTGAAGTTGCAGATTACGACCTCACCACTTGAACATGTAACGCATTGGGATCCAGTCGACCTGGTTTCGATGTGTCACGTCTTCGAACACATCCCAAACCCATTGAAATATCTAGATTGCGTGAAGCGCCATCTCAAGCCTGGCGGGTTGTTCATTGGGATCGTGCCGAATTTCGGTTCGTATTGTTCCGTGGAGCTTGGGAAGGACTGGTATTGGCTGGATCCGAACTACCATTATGTTCACTACACTCCAAAGACATTGGAGGAAATGTTGGGGCGGGGAGGCTTCCAACTAATGGAGCAGTGGACCCGGATCGGGGATTACACCGAAGCTGAAGTTGCTAAGGTTGTGCGTTCCAGGAACCCTGACTTGGAGCCGGAAGCCGTGATCAAGAAAGTTTCGAAATTAGGGGAGAGTGGGCAAGGAGAGGAACTAAGATTCATCGCTCGTAAACGAAATGAAGAGGCTCACTGATCAATTAAAAAAGGCCCGAGCAAGGGTCGCACGGCTACAAGTCACAGTTATTGAAGAGAAGAAGCGCCGTCGAGAAGCGTCACATGCTGACATTCGCCGTCGAAATGAACGGCGAAAGGCTGCGTTAAAGATGAAGAGGCAAGGGTTTCCTTTGCGGCAGATAGCAAAGGAACTGGGAGTGTCGCCAGCGACGATTTGCGCCGACCTGAAACGCAAGGCCTCGCGTGCGAAGTGAAGGTTTTCCTGCGTGGGGATCAAATGTTGCGTGTCGTAGAGGTGCGCGAAGGCTGCCTGGTACCGGTATTGGCTGTGAAAGGGCATCTTTCCAACGACCCAACCGTCTATTACGCAATCACGTCAGGCGTTGTGTTGTCTCTCGATAAGTGGCGCGAGTTCAAGGTTGTGATGGGCAGGATGTCGAGTCACAGGGTCGACTCTGGGTCATGGCTCTTGAACGCGGAGGCGTTCCGAGGACTGACAAAGGTCGACGGGATTACGCCTGAGAGGCATTTCCGTTGGGATGGTGAGGATCAGTTCGAAGAGGAGGAGCTAGAGAAGCCAGTTCGCGGTGGTGGCGTGTCGGATCCCTTCCTCGTCGAGCTACATCGAGAAGCCAACGTGTGCAGTTTGGAAGAAATGGCACTCATTTGGGTGGCATTCAAGCAGGTTGCTCTGACATGGATCCTTGGGAAGGACAAGATATTGGACTTGGGATTCTGTAAACTTGGTGCGGTTCCGTATCGTCCGCAATGGAAGGAGACGCTTGCGAAAAAGTGGCCAAGGATTCGGGCGGCAGCGGCGACAGAGCCCGAGTTCCTTCGAAGTGGGGTAGCCGACGACCTCTTGTCTCGCGAGCTCCTTGCGATGAGCAAGCAGGATCAGACGATTATGCCACACCTTGAATGCGTATCCACCGAGTCATGGGAAAAGGCATCACGCGGGGTTGAACAAACGCGGCTGCAGCGTTACAACAGGGTAGGTTATGCAGAAAACGTTGTCAGGCGAATCCAGAGGCTTCGAGATTTTGCTCGAGAATCAATTAGATCTTGGGCCGTCAGAGCGAGCTCTCCTTTTGCCTACATTTCTAAGGTTGGCTGTAAGGATGGTTTTCGAATACTGCCGGACACTAAATCCCCTCGGGCTTTGCCGGCTTGCATGGAGCGTGTTTCCGACGCTTTGGTACTCTCTAACAAAGTACCCATCACCAGCGATAGAGCAACGCTCAAGGAACTTGTCGCCGGAGAGACTAAGCTTCTGTCTTAGCTGCCCAATCTTCAACACATCCTTGCTTTCCTGCGGCACCCCTGGGTCTTATGCTGGCGAGGAGCGTATTGGGTGCTGGTGCTTCATGCCCTACGCGGCTACGGCCGTAGAGAAGGTGTGCTGGGCATGGGAGCAACCTGAGAAGCCAAGCTTTGGTTGGCCAAAAGAGCTAAACGGAGACTACATTGGAAACAATGACGGAGACACATCTACCTGAAGTGGCTGATCTGGCCGATAAGCCGGTTGAAGTGGCAGAGCCAGCCTCTAAGCCACTAACGGACGCAGAGGCACGCGAGATACTCAGTGCTGTTGGCATCCGAGAGAAGGGCTGGAGCCGAATCAAGGCCGCCAAACCTCTGCACAAAGAGATGGTTGCCATAGGGGTACATGCAATTGGTGTTACTGAGCACTACTACGGCAACGACCAGCGGGATAAACTGATTCAAAAATGTCGCAAACGAGTCAATAAAGCTGACCGCGACGACAATACTGACGAGCTATTGGCTTTCGCTCAGCTTCAGCGTAGTTTATTAAGAGATCGCGATGAGGCAGTACGCAGCATGGTCAAGACCCATGGGGACGACCCATCTTCGAGGCCAAATAGGTCGAAAGGGGCAGCGCAAGGCCCGATGAAGGGCGTCGCAATACAGATTGTTCAACCGTCGAAAGTCGAAGTGAAGGGAAGCTAATGCCATTTTATGCACCAAATATCACGCATCCGAACGTGACGGATAGCGGGCCACGTAGCGATGGCGGAACCGCGACAGCTACACCGGCTGCGGTTTCTGCGACCGACCATTATTTGCAAAACGGGGTCAGGTTTTCGAATGAAGACTCTGCAGAGGGCCTCCTCGTTTATGGGCCAGGAGACCCGGATGGGTGTTTTGTCCATCCGGATAAGGAGCAATGGTTTCCTGGTGACAAGCTTTCTGAATTTCGTGTAGCCAGAGCTGGGAGCAGTGATGTTGCCTACAGCTGGTACGCCGACTGATGGGGAGAATCGTTCTACCTGGCAATTTCAAGAAAGGCCTGCCGCTGTTTCGTGACTACGGCGGAGGGGCTTCTCTGCTTGAACTGGAAGAGGTAGTTGGATGTCCGGCCCCTGATTATCATTGGCGAGCTGACTTCTTCGACAATTCGATCCCGGATCAGACGGAACTCCTGGCGCCCACCTATCAGTGGACCGACCGTCTCGCTGGAAACAACGCCTTCACGAACGCGATTGGGTTTGGCGCGAGATTCTTCAGGCCTTCGAATCTAGGTGGGTCTTCACCATTTCCTGATCATCAGTGCATTTACTTCAATGGACCCAATACGACGATCTTCCCGAATGTTGGAGGGTTCTTGACTTTGGACACCAATATCGTGCTTGCGTCTACGGACTATTCGTCGATGGCAGTGGGTCGCATGATATCGGCTGGAGCAATTGCTGGGGATGCGAATCTGAATGTCAACACGTCGAACATGATGCTTTATGATTCGTCTGTTCCGGCGTTGACGGCTGGATATTCCGGCAATTCGGCTGCAATTGTCTACAACAACTTAACCAGCGGGCCAAGTTTGCCTGTCAACTTCCTCCTAATTTCGGCGACCGGTGGGGAGAATGGACCTGGCAATGGTTCAGCCTACATCAACAATCGGCAGACGGCTGAGGCGGAGGGGACCTTCAATCAAACGCTGACGTTCACACGTCTCGGGCGCGATCGGGTGAGCCATGTGTCGGCACCTTACGCGGAATGGTATTGTTTGGATTTCGCGTTTTGGGAGACGACGGCGATCACGAAAGTATGCATGCAGGCAATCTATAACAACTATGTGAAGCCTCGCTATCCATTTGTGGTCGATGTGTAAGAAGGGTTAAGGTACCCAAATGGATGAGCAGAGGTGCTTGCAGTGTGAGAAGAGAATCAACGATCTTGAGAAAGCGGTGACAGCCCTCGAGAAAATGGAAGAGGATGTGGGGGACATCAAGAAAGTTATCCTGGGGAATGGAGACGCCGAGAAATCGCACGTGATTCAAATAGACCGGCTGACGCGGTGGGCTGGAGGCATGAAGAAATTCATGTGGGTGGCAGTAGTCGCGGTAGTGGGCATGCTAGTTAAGGACATAGTCCATTTCATCAGGACGGACAGTGAAGCCCTGACGGAGATCCGGAGCGACATAAAGGAACAGAAAGCCCAAATGGCCGAGCTGGTCGATTCACTCAAAAAGCCATGAACATGCTGTATTTTGACGGGAACGCGTCCGAGGTTACGCGATTGATGCCTCCTCCGGCTGTTGCTGGTTCGGGCGAGGCCAACACGGCGTCGAACCTTGGGGGAGGCATTGGCATTTTTGATTCCAAGCTGGCCGTGGATCTTCAATTCCGGCCGGTAGCGTCTGTTTCTGGGGGGATAACGATCGCGCTGAATGGCAGTGTCATTGAGTGGACGCTTGTCCCGGGAGCCATCGATCATGATGCGTTGTTGAACTTCGTAGCTGCCGAACACATTGACTGGACAGGTGTTGCGGCAGGCACAATTGATGTGTCGAATCTCCCAGTCGCTTCCATCGATCATGATTCGCTACTGAACTTCCTGGCTGCTGAGCACATTGATTGGACAGGTGTTGCGGCAGGCACGATTGATGTGTCGAATCTCCCGGTCGCTTCAATCGATCATGATTCGTTACTGAACTTCGTAGCTGCTGAGCACATTGACTGGTCTTCCCCAGGAGCTGGAACGATCGCTGCGAATAATCTTCCCAATGCACACGGTTCGCTAGAGGTCGAGAGCAACGCAACAACGACGACTTTTGCTGGCTCAAGCTCTGATTTTTCAAATGCTAGCCAGATTACTGTTTTCGACACAAATGGTCCTTCAAACAATGCGACGCCAGACCACACGAATGATCATATTACTGTAGGTGCAAATGGGGATTACGAGATGGTTGCCGCAGTGTCGTTCTCAGGCGGGACTAGCGATACCTATTCCCTTGCGTTTTTCAAGAACAATGGGGCGACGCAGCTAGGGGCTCGCACAACTCGGAAGTTAGGGACAGGTGGGGACATCGGTTCTGCGGTAGTAGCTGCCCAGGCCACACTTACCGCTGGGGATACGGTTGAATTGTGGATGCAGAATGAGACTGACACTTCGGCCGCGACCGTTCAGGATTGTGCAATGACACTCAATCGAGTGGCCTAAATCAACATGGATAAGGGTCCAGAAATAAGCGCCACATCACAACGCGTTATTGATGCATTCGGAGCGTTGGCTGGGGCTCACACGGTAGGGACGACAATGCTAAAGCAAGCCTTGGAGGCATTAATCGGAGAGAACGAGGCGTTGAGAAAAGAAAACGAGGCCTTAAGGGCTGAGAAAGAAGAGGAACACCCATGAGTCAATTAGCACCCAAAACTGTCGCCATCACTGGTGACTACAATGCGCTTCGTGATGACCAGCTCATCCTCGTGCGTACGAGCGTTGCGGCTATTACGGTTAGGTTGCCGGCAGGTGCAGCGCCTGGCAAATCCTGGACTGTCATTGACACAGATGGCAATGCATCAGCCAACAACATTACGGTCGAGGCGTTTGAGCCGAACGATCTGGTTAACGGCGCGGCAAGCGTTACGATCGACACGAACTATGGGGCGAAAGAATTCGTCCAGGGGATAGTTCCTGGGTTTGTTGATGCTGCGCTAGGTGGGGCTAGCGGAGGAATGACAGCGGGCGAAATCGAGGCGATCGTCAACCATGACAACCTCTTGGGGTTTGTCCCGGCCGAACATGTGGACTGGGCACAAGAGGATCAAGGGGATATCCATGCCACCAACATTGCGATTGCTGATATTGAGACGGAGGCTGGCACCAGCTACACGCTGGTTCTAGCAGATCACGGCAAAACCAAGCGTTTCACAGCGGGAACAACGGTAACATTGACGGTTCCAGCTAATGCGACGGCAGCTTTCGCGATTGGAACATGTATCGAAATCATTCAATCCGGTGCTGGACAGGTGCAACTGGCTGCCGCTGGTGGAGTGACACTTGATTCGGCGAATGGAACAAACCTGCGAGCCCAGCATGCGATTGCGACTCTGACCAAGATCGCGACCGATGAATGGGTTCTGGCAGGTGACACGGCATAAGCCATGAGGCGCATTATCCGACGTGGGGGCATTCATTCTGGAAACGTCTTCGATCTGACGGCGAGTGCGATCGGAATGTATTCGGTCGCTCGGAAGCTGAATCCGGCCTACGTGGGGTCCTGCATCCGAGTTCGGCGTAATTCGGATAACAACGAGCAGGACATCGGGTTCACTGGTGGTGGAGCAATGGATTCGGCTGCGGTGCTATCATTTGTTGGTACTGGGCCTTTAGACGATGGGTTCATCACGACCATTTATTCCCAGAACCCATTCCAGCCAGACTTGGTTCAGGCGAGCATGGTGCTGCAGCCCGGGATCGTTAACAATGGGGTGTTGACAGTAGGATCAACAGGGAAGCCAGCAGCGGGATTCCAAGGGACCGAGTATCTCCAGACGGTGGATTTCACAGGGCTTTTAGCGCAACCAAATACTTTGTGGTGGGTTGGGCAGCTTGATACCTGGGTGATCAGTCGTGGGATCATGGACGGAAATGATCTCACAAATAGGAACGCAATCATCACGGCAGGCGTGACCCCGAGAATGGACCAGTTTGCGGGCGCGTCAGTCAATGCGAACACGGATCTCGTGATCGGCAACGCTTCTGCGGTTTATTTCGGATTTGACGGGGCGAGCTCCTTTACTGCCGTCAACAACAATTCGAAAGTGACTGGGGGGAATCCAGGGGCCGCTGGAATTGACGGACTGACGGTAGCTGCGAACGCGATTGGGGGCGCCGGCACGATCCAGAAATTCCACGAGGCCTACGTTATCAACGCGGTGAGCACGCCAGACGAAACCGGAAGGTTGGACAACATCAACTCATTCTACGGACTCTTTTAATATGCCATCAGGATCAGTATTACCTACTCCAGGGCCTCCAGGGACAGCTGAGGCGTTATCGGAACAGCTCATGCAGGAGCTTCAAACTCCCGCAACGATTGCGGATCCAGATACAATTACACGGAGAAAATACCAACCAGCAACGAGAGGAGCTTCCCCGAATCCCGGTGGCTTATTCATTCCGGACTTTGCGGCGGTCGAAGCAGCATGGGCTGCAGGGCCGCCTAAACCTCCTGGGATACCGGATTTTGTTTTTGCCGGCACGATGCTGCCGGAGGCTGCGGCTCGAGTAGCGGTACCTCCATGGAACTACATTGACACTGCTGTGTGAGAAGGATTATTCGAAGAGGAGGGGCGCATTCTCAAGATTCCTTTGATTATTCAGAGAATGCTTACGCTCTTTGGTCGGTGGCGCGACGGCTTAATCCACTGTCGCTAGGTCCACTGATCCGAGTTCGGCGGAGTTCTGATAACGCGGAGCAGGATATTCCACAGCTTAACGGCAGACTCGACACTGCCAACCTCCTGTCGTTTGTCGGGACTGGCCCGACTGACGATGGCTTTGTCGTGACGGTTATCGGGCAGATTGTGTCCTCTGCCAATCTCGAACAGTCGGTTGCTGGGTTGCAGCCACTGATTGTATCTGGAGGAGTCTTAGTCACGAACGCAGAGGGTCACCCGGCATGCTCTTTTGGGGGTACTAAAGCGCTTCAATCAACAGCGTTCGTTCCTGGCACATTGGCCCAACCCAATACCCTGTGGCTAGTGTGGGAACATACGACATGGGTAGTGGCAAGAGGAATTCTTGATGGGCGTGACGCTACGAATCGGCAGCTAATCTGGACGCAAGGCGTTTCCCCGCGCATCGATCAATACGCAGGCGCGTCAGCCAATGCCAATACTGATATGTCGATCGGTGCATCATCGATCATTTCGGCGGGATTTGATGGGGCTAGCTCATTTTTGCGTGTTGATGACAACGCGAAGGTGACGGGTGGAAACCCTGGAACCAATGGTCTGGCTGGGGTGACGATAGGTGCCAACTATTTGTTAGGAGCCGGATCAATCGGACGTTTCACTGAATGCCAGGTTATCGACACAATTGATGCGGCAGATGAAGCGGCACGACTGGCGGATACGAATAGCTTTTACGGAGCATTCTAGCTTGACAGAAATACGAACACACCTACTTTGAACGAATATGGACAATGTAACGGTTCTAAACGCTAACTTCAATAACATCACGTTGCCGCCCAATGGTTTCCGAACTGGCAACTCCCCGAGCCAAGCTGAATTCGAGGCGGACACCTTGTGGAAGCTTGCATTCTCGTTTACGTGCGGCATCTGGAACCCATCGAACCCCATCTATTTCAACTCAGGGCAAGTCCCGACCCCTCCGAATGTTGCTTACGCAGGGCAAACGGACGGGTTGAAACAAGAGCTCGAAACGATCCCAGCAGACACGGACCTCTACCTTGCTACGCTGTCTGTTGGCAGCCGCAAGGATGGCTTTGGAGCCAGCAAGATCCTGATCGACTTCTATGTGGACGACATCGTTTGCCAGACTACTGTCCACCCAATCGCGCAGGGCAGCGGCAATTTTGCGCCTGTCGCCGAACATTATTTGGTAAAGCCTGCCGACATCGGAGAGAAGATCTCCGTTGGGTTTCGTGCGCCAGGGCAGGGGGCACTCCAAGTTGCCGTTGGATTGGTACAGGTCGGCCGTTACTGCATCTGCTAAGGTTGTCATGAGATTCTTATGGATATTGGTCGTAGCTAGCCTTGGTGGCTGTGCGACGTTCGAGCAGAGCGCGAAGAAAACAATCGGTGCGACAGTCGAAACGGTCGATACGGCCATGCAGGCCTGGGCGGAGTATTACGTCTCGGTGGAAGCGGAGGTGGACAGACTTGCGTCTGAGGGTGACTTTATGAAGTCGGCCGAGCTCCTTTCAGAGCTCCATGCTTCCGAGGTAAATGTCAAGTCGGCCTATACGGACTATCAGTCAGCAATGCAAGCAGCCGAGGCATCGTGGCTCATCTACAAGACGGCGCGTGACTCTGGGGGTGGAGACAAGGATTCACTCGATCGAGCTCTGTTAACCCTTTCTGAATCTTCAGGTGCAATTCTCGCTATCATTAACACGATCATCACAGTATTATGACCCCACAAATGATCATGACCATTGCGCAGCTCGCTCTCAAGTTTGGCCTGCCTGCGGCGCAAAAAATGTTTACCCTTTTCCGGTCAGACAACGTGACGGACACACAAATGGACGATTGGTTCAAGACCGCCAAAACGGGTTACGACGATTACCTTGCGGAGGCGCGGGCAAAAAAGGCCGGAACGCAGTGATTGATCCTATCAAACCTGCGCTGACCCTGAAGTGGACCCGCTTCTTCATTTCCCTGTCTGTCGTTGGTTCGGCGTGGCATTTGACTTGGGTTGAAAAGCTGGACTCATCGGTTTTCACCACGCTAGTTGTTGCGGTGCTTGCCCTCTACACCCAAAGCAGGTCTATGGACAAAGCCCAAGATAATGGGCACAAGCCCACATGATTTCTCCTTCGGCTAAGTAGCCGGGAGGCTTCCCACCGAGCGGGATACCGAGGAGGAGTTAAGGTTAGCTCTAAGAGGAGAATGGGCCGGCTATGTCATCATGACTATGGCCGGCTCTTTGTTTGCGCGAGCAGCTCCTTCAACGTCCTCCAGCAATCCCCACGGTTCCTCGGATCCGACCAGGTAAGAAAGGCTATCGAATACATGCCTGTGTTTGGATGGTGCTATCGCTTTGGCGCCCTTTCCTGCCTTGAGGGACTTGAACATTTGAATGGTGTGGATGCACTTGGCAGAGATGAATAAGCGCTGCTCAAACAGAAGGTTTTTCACAAGGCGTATCCGTGCCTGAATCGACCCCGGGAATTTGGGTGCAGCGTTGAATGCGATGCGGCCTTCAGAAAATTGATAGACCAAATTCGCATCGTAATTATCAGCGCCGGCCCGGTAGGAGGTAATTGCTTGAGAGTCCGCCCAGTGAGTCCATGGCAAAGAGGTTAGAGGTTTCCCGTCTGGCCCGACGCGTTCATTGAGAGCCCGCTTTTCCCATAGCTCGTAGAGAGAGATAAACTCCTCAGTGAAGTCACGTAACGAAACGCGTTTCTCTGGGTCGAGCATGCAATGTTCGTCCAGCACCAGGAAGGTTTGCCCCTTAGCGGTTGTGACTTTCTCCGCAATGTGCGAGGAATGAAACCGATCCCCCAAATCCCATCCTGAGAGTAGTTGAGAGCAATGATTCGAAGGCAGCAAGATCTCCCATTCTTTCTCATCTAGAGGATCAATGTCTCCAAGCACGTGTACAGCTGGCCGGAATTGGTCTTGAAAGATGGCTCCCTTCACTGCATGCACCCATCTGCCGTGGATGTATCTGGCTTCTAGGTCAGGGTCATGGGCGAAGCGTTCCTTGAGGTCTGCGACCTCGTCTGGAGACAGGAACGGATTGTCTTCGATCATGATCTGGATCCGTCGCAGGTGTTTTTGAAGTGTCGGTTGCGGACAGTCCTCCATCTCGAGCAAGTCGTACCAGAGCTTGTAGATCCACGAGTCTGGCCCATCGTCGGAAGGGTTAGTATCCGCCAGCCACATGTGATCTTCGAATGCAATGTTCTGCATCCTGAGCTGGTCAGACGTGATGTCGAATACGAGGCGATCTTTGAAATTTGAAAGTTCGGCGAAGTAGAACATGCTGAATCGCGTGCCTTTGGCAATGGATTCGACTTCACGTTCGTTGTCGATGGAATGGAGCTGGACTTCGGATTCGGTACCGTGAGCATTTCGGACTTTGAAATACTGCATCCGAGTGTTTGCGTCCTGTTTGGGGCCATAGGTTCCATCGGCTTTGCGAGTTGTAAACTCCATCCCGATGTCCGCTTCGAACCATTCAGGCAGGATAATGTCGACCAGGTCGTTCCAAACTCCACCCGACTTTGCGTTCCTCAACGTCTTGGTAAAGACCCCGATACGCCCGGGGATTTCCCACAGGTGTCTGGCCACACGGTGGAGATTGGCGATGGATTTCCCGCTCTTCTTTGGTCCATCTACGAGTGTGTATCGAGACGTGCAGTTGAAGACTTCGAGTTGTTTCCCGCAGAGATCCGGATACCACACACCATTTGCGTCCTTTGGCATGTACCCATTATCCCCTTGCCACGAACCTTCCTCAAGAGGATATTGATCACATGGCGCGACGGGACAATAGTTTGAGCCAGGAGGACTTGAAGATTCTCCTGAGCACGAATGCAGACGGGTCGGTCAACTTGGCCATTACGGCAAGAAATTTACAACTGGAGCAAGCTACTCCAAAATCGTTTCAGAGGGTGATTGATCAACGAGCTCCTACAGTGGAGGCCTACGATATTGAGATGACTCCTAGGGTGGTTCTGAGAGTGGTTCTTTCTTCCCCCGCTGACATCAACGTGCAAAGGGCACTTAACAAGATTACGAGCAAGAGCGCTCAAATAGTATGATTACGTTTAGCCAGCTTGAAAAATTCGGGCTTCTACCGGAACAGCTCCGGCTGAAGTTCGATGCGAGGAAGAAATTATTTTCGGGAGATATCAAGAAGCTTGTCGATATGTTGTGCTCTCGAAGCCGAGATGGCCGGCAGGAAAACCTTGGCAACTGGAGGCATCATTGGGCGCTCGACTTGGCGTATGACGCGCCTGATCACCAGGTGACTCCTACGTTAATGCATGGGGCGCTTCGGAGTTTGGCGGCGAACAAGAGTAAGGAAGCCCTCCAGATATTGCAAGAAAGGGGACCGACCACCAACTTGACCTCACGCAAGGGAGAGGAGAAAGCAGAGGCCGAGCTTGATTTGCCTACCTTCAACGAAATCATAATTCCCCTGGTGCGTGCCTATCTGAATATTCGGTGGAGCAAACTGTTCAATGACCGGGACCTTCACCCATTACTCAAGTACGAGCCAGCGAAGTCGACTCGTCGCGATCGGATTCGCACCGAGATTATTACCGACCGGATACGGTTCATGTCGGATCAGCTAGGATACCGTGAAACGCTTCGTCAGATGATCTTCCATCAGCTCCATTACGGAACGATGCTTGCGTTTCCGGCCGAGGAATGGTTCACACAAAATGTCAAAGAGATTGGTGATGGGGACGAGCCAGAGGATAGGCTTATCAAGGAAGGGCTTCGTTACAACATTCCGCATCCGTCGAGAACGTTTTGGGATGACAGGTATCGGCTAGGGACTATCAATACGGACAGCGGGGTTGAATTCTTAGGATACTGGAGGGTCGTCCGGTTCTCGGAGATTGACGACAATGAAGCGTTCTTCAATAAGGACATGATTTCTCGTAACACGGGAGACATTCTGCCGAAAGGCGACATCCTTATCAGGCAACTGTGTCCCTGCACGATTCAGTTGCCGACTTGCGAAGAGGGAATCGCAGCTCGTAGCGGCGCTGGACCAAAGGATCGAGAGACTCGGATCGGGTTCTCGACTACAGAGGACAGGGATCAAGGCGTAGTCTTGACGGAGCATTACATGAAACTGACCCCGAGCAAATGGGGCCTCGGTACCTATGATGCGCCCATTTGGATGAGATTCGTTTTGGCGAACGATGATACTCCGGTCTATGTGGCACCGATCCTCTACACGCCAGCAATTTACATGGGGTATGATGCTCACGAGGAGAGGAAGAACGTTGCGAGCCTATCGCTCGAATTGCTCCCGTTCCAAGATCACATGTCCAACCTTCTGAGTCAGCACATTTTGGCCGCGAAAAAGAATCTTGCTCAGGCTGTGTTTGTGAATTCGGATCTGGTTGCTCAGGAGCACCTTGACGAGCTTAGGAACTTAGGGGAAAAATGGTATCGATCCATTCCATTTATCCCTTTTTCCGGCCGCAAGCACCGGATGGCGCAACAGGATGTTCGAGAGGCCTTTCATACCGTGAAGTTTCCGATGTTCGACACAGTCTCTCTCCTCGGGGCCTTTCGAACCCTCCTGGATATGGTTGAGCGTGTCCTTGTCTTCTCAGCTCAGGAGGTTGGGGCAGTGGCAGCTCATGAGCAAACGGCCGAGGAGGTGCGAACGATTGGGAACAACGTGTCAAACCGTGTAGCTCTGACAGCTGGTTTTACCGATGACGGGATAGCTGCGTGGAAGCGTCAGCTTTATGCGGCCTTGATGGCATACGGTGAGGAGGAGATTTATTCGCAGATTGCCACCGTGCATCCGGTGACAGCCGAGGCGCTGCAGGAAGCCGGCTTCCAGGTTACTCGACCGTCCCAGAATGATTCCGACAAAGCCGAAGTCTTTGGGAAGAAGGATGCACTATTGGTTGAAGGGTTTGCTTCGACCCGGGATGCTGACGATCGATCGTCCAATGCGGAGATCGCGATCTCAATGAGTCAGGTCTTGATCAATCTGATGAGCAACCCAATTACGGCGGCCGCTGTCGGTGCTGAGCAAGCGATTGATCTGACTAATCTCATCATCAGAATAGCGGGATTGCCACGCGATTTCCAACTGAGGGTTGCCAACGTGGACAGGGTTCAACAATTGGAACGCGGCGAAGGCGGCGAAGAGACTGGCGAAAATTTCAGGACACAATTAACGGAACTGGCAACACAGATCCGGGAAGCTGCGGCTCAGGATGCTGGCCAACTAATCGAGGAGACAGTGACTCCAGTCGCGGAGGCTGTCGCGTCACAGGCAGAAGCAATACCTCAGCTGCAAAGTGCATTGGTCGAAATCTCACAACAATTAGAACAGGTGGTAAGAAGTGCTGGACGCAATAATTTGGGATCAATTCCCTCAAGCGGATCGCCGCAAACTGAGAGAGCTCGCTCACTCGGAAGCGTTTGAACGACTCATAGATCTGCTCGTCTCCTACAGGGACACTCAAGCCCAGATCGTGGCCGATCTCTTAATTGAGGCCGCAACCGAAATGCCATGTGGTAATGCGTTGGAAATGCAGGGCTTGAATGCAGCCATCGAGAACGCGGCTCAATATGAGGTTACGAAAAATAAACTGTTGCAGATTCGTAGCGAAATCCTAGAGTCGTCACAGAACCAATAGGATAGGATATGCCCGACGATAATCAGGACACCATTCAAGAAAGCGGCCGAAACGTGGCTGGAGCGGAGACAACGCTGGATCGGATTCGCCAGCAACGAATCCAGCAAGGAACCAGATCGCCGAACAAGGAACAGACACAACAAGTCCAGACAAGACCTCTTGGGGAAGACTCAACAGATCAGATGGGGGTACAACGCACCCCCCGAACGCAGCAAGGCCCGCCCGCCAAGTCTGACGATGACGACAAGAAGCAAGGCCCGAGTCCGGCAGAGATCTTGAGGCAGAAGCTTTTCGGCTCCCGAAAGGAAGGCGATGCGAACGATCAAGGGAAGAAGGATGCGCAAGAGCCGGAACCGAAGGATCCAGTCAAGGAGCCAGACCCGGAAGTAGATCAGAAAGCCGATGCGGGTCCAGATGATGACGGCGACGAACCTAAGATCACCCTGTCGGATGTAACTCGAATCGCTACAGATGCTGCGACTGCCGCCGCTCAAGCTTCGGTTCCCGCTAAGGTAGAAGACTCCGCAGCTAAAGCCGCAGTGCCGACAATTATTGAGGGGAATCGCAAGGCGGAACGCACTTACAAGATCCTCAAGGAGATGGGGAAGAAATGGCCAAGTGAATACTCCGATCTTGCAAAGCAATTCGAGGAAGAGCTCACCCAAAAGCAGGATTACAAAAGGGAGTGGAAGAAGGAGAATCGGGATAAGGCTTTCAATTGGCGTGACGAGGAGCATGAGGCCTTTTTGGCATCTGTTGAAGTGGCTTACGATGACGATGATTATGCTGAGGCCCGCGATGGGCTGAGTCAAAAGCCAGTAGATACCGATGCGGCCGCTAAGCTGACGCAAATCGAACAGCAATTACGTCAGCGAGATGCTAGGGAGGCTGCAGCCCGGGAATCGCGTGATGCGCTCAAGGGATTAACGGAGGGTTTCCCCATCGAAGGTGACGTTGATCTATCAACTCCTTCCGGGAGATCCAAGCTGGCTGACGGAACATTGCGGCAACAAGTGGCAGCAGAAGTTGCTGGCGAGCTCGAAAAGCACGTGAGTGCAGTCGTTGAGATTTACAGCGGTGCGACAAAGTTCAATCCCAAAGACCCGGTACACCAAGTTCTGGCCGACATCGAGTTAGCATTGAACAGTGCTGTCGCCAAATTGCCGACCGCGAAGCAGTTGAAAGATGGGAAACAGTTTCTAACGACAGAGCAATACGCGCAAATAGCGAAGTCAAATCCGTCGCACCTAAGTCGGTATTGGACAATCGGCCAACCGGAAATGATAGGAGCTATCAAGAATGAAGCTGTAACATTGGCTCAAACGCTGGCGAAAAACAAGGCTAAGGAGTTGATAAAGCTTGCTAAGGCGCAAGGTATTGATCTGACAGAGGACGCAATTTTGTCACCACCGCCTGGAAGCGCGAACGGCAATGCGTCCGCGTCCAAAGCAAAGAGACATGCATCTCCCAGCGCTACCAGTGGTCCCAAAGTAGACTCTAGCCCAGAGAAGGCTCCTGCTCGGTCAGAGGCATGGAGCCAAACGCTGGTAAAGCAACTATTCCCTCGGTAGTTTGTCTAGTAAGGACGTACGCTGAAGCTCGGCAGCGGCGCGAACTAGACAAATGCCAATTGGTGATAATATTTTCTCAACGGATGGTCGTTGCGATGTAGCGATCGGAACCTCATTTGATTCATGTGGCACCGTAACAAAGTGCGATGTGATCGGCGCAACCCCGGCAGAGCTGTCGTCAATTTTCCAGGATGGATCTGGAGATTTCCGCGACATGCAAAGCCTTTTGTTGACGCAGTTGGAGATCAAGGCATGTGGCGCTCGAGTTAACGGACTCTTCGACTTCTTGATGGCATCTGCCCGTGGTTTCAGTGGCTTTGTGACCAAGAGGCAAGTGCGGGGTTCCGGCTCGTTAGTTGAGCCATTTATTTTGGCCCAGCAAAAGTCGATCGTGAACGATGAGTACTGGGCAGTGGTCGACGGCAGCGGCACGGCAGGCGCCTATACCGTCCAGGTTCTTTCCCGACAGGGCGTGCCACTTGACAATGCTTGGTTTGTTCCTGACACCCGGGTCTTCATCTTTTCCAGAACGGCCGGAGGGACGGCGACGCGCACGGCATGGAGGGTCGTAACAGCAGTGGCTAGCACCTTTGGCGGTGACGACACCACTCAGCTGACTCTCGTATCAGAGAATGCGGCCTCGAATTCACCGGCTCCAAAGGTCGAATTCCCGTCAACTGGAATCTTGGTCATCGGAACCAACAATGTGTCGGATTGGGAGTCTTACTGCCACAATCGGCCGGCTCTCAACCCTAACAGATCGGTGCCGTTCTGGGTACAGTCAAGTCGTTGGACCATGTGTGTGGATTCACTCTACGAAGAGTGGTTCGCGAAGTTGATGGAAACGAATGAGTATTTCCGTCAATTCGGTGACGTGCCAGTGGCGGAGCGCAATCGTCAATACGGCATGCTCTTCCAGCGCGAATGGCTGAATTCCTTCTTTTGGAACAAGCAGATCTCGGCCAACCAGACGTTGGCAAATTGGAGGTCACTCGAGCAAATCCAGACCTACGGCGGATCCGATCTCTACATTCCGAATGAGTCTGTTTGCGTTGGGTTCCGAGCAAATGCGGTTGGCGTCTACGAGCAATTGCATGAATGCGGTCAGGTAATGGATCTGCAAAACGAGCAGCTCAACCTGGTCGAGTTGTTCAACCGGCTCTACGACATCCACCGATCACGGTCGAACCAGGGCAAACTCGCGGATTCGATCGATGTGTACACAGACACGGTGACGGCAGGCCTGATTCACCGTGCAATGATCCGTTACTACAACACCCAATATGAGGGTTTGGCGCGGTTCAACATCTCGGTCGAAGAAGGGATGCACGGTGTTCTTGGTTTCAGATGGATGTCCTACCACTTGATCTTCCCGAAGGGTGTGACGATGAATATCATCTGTCACTTCTTCTTCGATGACATGGGGTCGGCAGCCGAAGCAGAGAGCATGACCAGCACTGCGCGGATGCTTTGGATTCTCGACTTGGGTGGTGGCATCTATCCCGGGATTATTGCATCCAATCGCAAGGTGTTCCGTACTGGGCGCCTGGAGGATCTGGCCAAGATCGATGCCGCCTATGCGTGTGTCATGGAGAACCCGACCCAGGAGGTATCGTTGAACTCCTTGACCTGGACGGCAATCGTTGAATGTCCACCGGACAATCTGATCGTGGAAAATTTCCGCGACGTGGTACCGGAACATGCAGGAGAGACCGGAGATTACACCGATCTCTACACTGACATCGCCTAAGCCCACAGAGGGAGAGTGAGACAAGAGTGAGGTGAGCCCGGCAGACGCCCATTCTGCCGGGCTTTTTTGTAGCGTTTGTAAGGCCAGGGCGTTACATTGCGGGAGATGGACCAAAAGTATTTCAAGAAGGAATGTCCGAGGCAGCCGATCAATTTGCCTCACGGCTCACCGATTCCATTTGAGGCTGCCGATGAGCATTACGGATATCTGGCGACAACCAACGGATATATTATCACCGAGCTCAACAAATTGATGGCTCGGGGAGCGGGCGGAGTGTCAGAAATCTCCGAATCAGAATACAAGGTCTTCCTTGAAAAAAAAAGCACATCGACCTTCAATCTGCGAGCGCCAAAGCGACGAGAATTGGTGGGTCCCCCAACGCTCAGCCACCTCAAGCCAGGCGTCGCCGCTGCCGTCGATGCGGACACTAAGGTTACTCCTAACGGGCAGGTGGCTACAGGCGTTGCCGGTGCTCAAAAGGTGGAACCACTGAAAGTGGAAACTGAATTTGTGATACCGAAGGTAGGGAAAGTGTCAGAGTGATCGCGCCAGAATCAACCATTGAATACACGACATACTCCGCATTCAAGACAGCGGTTCGGCGTGTCGTATTCCCGGAGGGTGCTGGCGAAAGCATGGCGTTTGCTCATGACCTGTACTTCAAGAATGCTCTGAGCAAGCTGCAGATGTTCATTGAATGCTGGAGGGCTAATCAGGTCGATTTCTTTTACAAGGACCAGGCTTTCGATCATTGTGGGATGTCGCTCATTCATGGCCCATCCCGCGCCAAAATCAAGGCTGTCTACGCGTTCAAGCCCACAGCGAGTTGTGAGAAGTTCTTCTACAATCACAAGACGGCTCAGTTTCTGAGCTGCTGGGCTGCCGAGGATGGGTGTCGGTGGGTGAATCCTGACACGACTGTTTACTCGTCTGGCGGGGCTGTGTGCTACCCGTATTTTGCGACGGAGACAGAGGAACCGGATGACAATTTCAAGTGTGCATCTCGGTTCTTTTCTGTCCAAGAGGAAGGAAAGATCTACTTGGCGCCTCGGTTCCCGTGTGGCTACATCGTCGCTGTCCATTGGGAAGGATTGCGAACAAATTGGCGCGACAACGATGCGATCCCTGATGATTCAGGAATTCAGAATTATGTGGCACTTTCCATTCAAGCAGAGGTGGCTCTTAGGAACGATAAGAATGCGGCACATGCTCGGGATCTGAGGCAAGAATCCGAGAACGCTTTTGCAGATCTGGCGTACTGGTGCAACGAACATCGGAGAGTCCAAGCTGATCGCGATTGCAGCCAAGGACTTGATGCAGGACAGCTTTCGATGATGTTCCCTCCAGTTTATCCGCATCCGTCTACCGACTTGGCTGAAGGAGCGACCCTCAATGCATTTGACCCTGACGCATTTGGATTTGGATTTGGATAATGAGTGATACAGTTAGAACCGAAGCGGAATTGCTAGCGTTGTTTCCCGACAACAACACCAGGCAGATTAGCGCTCAAGACATGCGGGACCTGATTGTTTCGGTCTTTGAAGCAGTTCGGAACACAGCTCAGGACACGGAACTGGCACAGGTTCGCCCCCCTGGGACATCCCCGACAACTCTGTTAGCTGGTGGCGGTACCAAGAAAACAGTTAACACGATCCAGGTTGCGAACACGACAGCCGGGGCAGTGACATTCCGCCTGATGAATGATGATGACGGGGCTACGTTTGATGAGTCGACAGCTCTGGCATGGGACGTTTCTCTCGCAGGGAACTCTATTTTGTCAATGGGCGGACCCTTCATTGTTGGAGCTAATGGGGCCATGGCAGTTCGGGTCAGTGTGTCTGATGCTTTGACTTTTACCGTTTACGGGCAAGACGACACCTCGTAAGTTGGATGGCGATGAATTCGTCGCGCCGTCTTAATCTACGATGTCAAATTGATGGTCATTCCGCATGGGGCCGCGTGTCCCAGATGGCAGTAAGCTATTTGACCTACCAAGGCTTACATGTCGATGTTCGTCCTACCGTATCGTCGGCCCATGATGATCCAGCCATCCCTCCGAAGATTCGTGAGTGTTTCGTAAAGCGCCCCGGCCCCGAGCCCTGGGAACTCCTCTTCCACCCACCGACCACGGATCCGCTGGCAGAGTCCAGGGGTAAAAAGATCGCCTGGTTCACAATGTGGGAAACGAATGGGCTGCATCCATCATATGTGGAGGAACTCAATAAGGCTTCCCTAATAATGGTTCCATCCTTCTGGAATGCAGGCGTCTTTGGTGCAGCTGGGGTTACTGCGCCGATCGAAGTGCTTCCGCTTGGCATCAATCCGGATTTGTTTGCGTTCAAGCCAATGTCTTTAGATGGCCCACTCATCGTGAAAGCGGCCGGGCAAAGGGAGGTTGGAGGCACACGTAAAATGCTTCCTGAGCTGGTGGAGACCTGGATAGCTGCATTCCATGATACGCCCGATGTGGAACTACACTTGAAGATCACCCCACGGTGCGACTTGGAAGATGTGTGGGACGACCCTCGCGTTACGATCAGACGGGAAGACATGAAGCCTGAGGCACTGGCACGATGGCTTGCATCAGGGCATGTGTTCTTCTCCTTGTCTCGCGGTGAAGGATGGGGGCTATGGCAGCAGCAAGCAATGAGTCTTGGCCGGCCATGTGTCTGCCCAGTTTACACGGCACTTGAAATGTTCATGGATCGAAACAACTCCTTTCCTGTGGACTTTTCGTTCGTTCCAGCGCAGGGTATTTACGACGGATCTGGCATATGGATGGAGCCGGATCGTGACTCAGCGATTTCGCAGTTGAAATGGATTTACTCGAATCGCGACATGGTCCGAAGCCGTGGATTGCTGGCAACTGAATCTGCGTCACGCTTCACTGAGCTAAGATTCGCGGAACGACTAGTGAAACTTTTGCTAAAACACGGGATCATAGACCATGCCGAGTCCGGTAACACCCAGTGAGTTTTGTGAGCTGACTCCGACACCGACGACTGATCGGTGCGAAGCGTTGCGGCGAGTGCTGTATGAGCAACCACAGCTGATTTGTGATTTCCTCAACTACATGCTCAACGCGGATGGCACCCTGAGCCAGACGTTTCGTGATGAAGTGTTCCAACTACCTCCAGGTATTGTTCAGGCCTATGCTGGCGCGGACATTCCTGAAGGCTGGCTTTGGTGCAATGGACAGGAAGTGTCTCGCACGACATACGCCAACCTTTTCACAAAGATTGGAACTGTTTATGGTGCTGGCGATGCTGCGACCACATTCAATTTGCCGGATCTGCAAGGCAAGTCACTCTTTGGTCTCAGTGGAACCGATGCCGATTTTCCTTTAGCGGGGAGCGGCGGGGCCAAGACGGTGACCTTGGACGTGACACAGATTCCAGCCCATAACCACACGTTTGGCGTTGAAGATGATGGGCTACCAACCGATGGAGAGACCGGGAGGTTGCGTGTCGGGGGTGGTGAAGAGGTTGATTGGCAACCTAACAACGTCGCGGCCGCACTCGGAGAAACACGAAATACAGGTGGTGGGCTATCGCATGACAATCTTCCTCCCTATGCTGTATTCAGATTCCTGATTAAGACGTAATGCCTAGTCCTTTCAGATCAATCAAGCTCCGGTCGTTGGCGGGAGTTTTTGATGCGAGATCGCAGCCAGACGAAACTGGGGCTGATGCTTACCGGCTTGTCCTGAATGCCGCCAACCGTGGGCGCCGAAAGCGATGCAGACGTGGTGGGTGGCGAAGACTGTTTGCCGACATCAATGATCCATACAACAACTCTGATCTCCATGATCAGTTGACTGGCCTCCAGTTTTACTACGAAGAATTCTCAATCCCTATCAATGTTCCCGGCCAGCAGACAGGAGTCCAGTACCCGTTCTTTTTCCCGTCTTCGGTGACATCGCCCGAACAGACGAATTTGCCGTACGGGACAGAGTGTGGCTATGCGCCAGACTTCTTTGGGATCTATAATTTTCCAAACTTCGTCGATGGTGAGTTCACGATTTGTGACCCATACTTTGTTGGGCATCCGTACGTGCTGCAGGCTGCTTTCTTCGACCCATTACTCAGCGCTTATGATCCTCCTTGCACGTCCGGATATCCTGACTATTGGCAGACAAGCTATTTCGATCTGAAGCTTCCGGTCGTGACGCCGGGTTCAACTATTCCCGGCTACGGATACGGGGATCCGATTCCCGTCTACTCGACCGACCTGAGCTACACCTACCTCTATTGTGGGGACGAGCGAATGACACGGCCTGGCTGCCTTGAAGCGATCACGATGCTGGATCATGCCACTAGCTCTGAGGGGGCTCGCATGTTGGTCGCTGGAACTAAGAGTCGCTTATATGCCCTCAATGAGGATACCGGTAATTGGCGGATACTTGCTGATGGCTTGGGCGGCACACTGAACGAAGATGCAGACTGCAATACGTGCAACCAGCTCAAGTTCATGAGTGCCGTACATGAGAACTCCATTGTCTTCACCAATGATTTCGACGCACCACTGTATTGGAACATGCTTGCGACCCATCAAGGATGCGAGCTCCATGCGGCCGTGCCGATCGATGATTTGGAGACACTCAACATTGACTCTGCTGCCGTTGTCAGCCAATGGAAGGGGTTCATCTTCTTCGGCAATGTCGTGCAGGACGGCACACGCCAGAGGGCTCGGTTGGTATGGTCAGACTTCAACAATCCTACGTCCTACGTGCCGGCAGACGATTCGCTGGCCGGGTTCCAGGATCTGGGAGTAGGTGAGACAATTCTAAGGATTGAAGGCCTGAACGATTTTCTTTTCGTCTACACCAATCGTTCAATCTACCGAGTGGCTCTTACAGCGGGCGCGACGAGCACTGATCCGGTCTTCTTCATTGAACAGGTTTACCATGAGCAGGACGGGGGTGACGCACTGAAGTATAAGTGGAGTCTCGTTAATACTGGTGATGCCCATTACTATTGGTCTGAAGAGCGGCTACTGCAATTCACGTCCTTTGACAAAAGACCTCGAGAAGTGGACTGGCAACGGCTGGTGAGCAATGTCGTGTTTGATGGCATTACCCGAGACGACATTTCGTTCGGGCCATTGAATGAGGAAGCCTGTTCCCATTTCATTGGAGGATGGAACCCTCAGTTCAAGGAAATGTGGTTCAGCTGGCCGACTGACGACAATCAATGTCCGAACATGAGCCTCGTATTCAACCTGACGAACCAGCAGTTCGGGGCGGACTTGGTTGACCATGGTTTCACCGCTTTCCATTGGTTGAGTGGGCGGCCCGCACAAACGCTTGCTGCGTTTCTTGAGGAGCTGGAGATTTGCACGCGAGAAGAACAGGCTGCTCAAACAGTCAAAGAGGGGCCTTCGAATCCTGAGGTGAGCCTTCCGTTTACTGATCCACCAACATCGATCATTAACCCTACCGAGGACGTGAATCTTCCGACCGACCCTGATTCTGCCTGTGCAAGGATTGGGGATCTCTCTGAATTCGAGCTGTGCGGAGAGTGTGAACGATTGGAACGTTTCGTGATGGCTAGCGCCACGGATTTCGCGTTGAAGGAATACGATGACGAGATCTTCTCCAGGGAGAGGATCACTGATGGTGCGGTCTATGTTCTGGATGGCTATACCACTGTTCTGGAATCTGGTGCTGATGATTTCAAAAGCGACTTGGAGAAGACCATTTCCGAATTCCTGGTAAATTTCACTGCTCCGGTTCAAACGACACCGTCAACGCTTGAGTTATTCATTGGCTATGGACCGTCGCCGGAGTGCGGTCAATTCAAACTGGAACGGATTGTGGACACAGATGGCAGCGTGCTCGACGGCCGGCCTATTGGATGCCAATCATTGACTTCGGATACAGCACACGATCTTGCAGGGACCCGAGCTGACGAGCCGGCGAAGTGGTTCCCTTATAGGCGGGGGATCTTCTTCCAGTGGCGACTTAGGGTTCGCGGCACTGGCGGGTCACTTTGTTTCTCGAGCGCCTTTGCGAAAGTCGGAAGGTGTGAACAAGGGTAATGGCTGCCCCTATACAGGTTAGGCGACTGGTTCGGACTCAGGCCTCGGTTCGAGAGGTTCAGTTCCCGCTTCCTCCTGCGATGCCGCAAGAGATGTTGGATCGTTTCCCGGAGCTAGAGCAATGGAATGAAGACCTCCTTGTGTGGGCTCAGCGGCTGCAAGGATTATTCGAAGTGAAGAACCCGGAACAAGATGTCAGCTAGCGATGAAAGCCGCCCTGGCATCTTTGGATGACATCCCACGATTGATGCCGATCATGTTAGATGGCGCACGCAAAGTTGGTGAGCCATCATACGGAGTTCCCATGAGAGAAGGCGACATTCGCAGGGTGCTGGAAGAGACCATCAAAAAAGGTTGGGTGGTCTTTGGAGACAAGTCTGTCGCCGGGGCAATTGCCATGCCATTCATTTGGAACAATAGCTTCAATGATGTTCACATCCTCTTCTGGCATTTTATGAGGATGAAGGAGATCGTAATCCTTGAGGAGCTTCTCCTTCTCTTAGCTGGCCTGGGATACTCTAGGGCACACGTCACTAGCCACTTTCCAAAAAACACTATACTTAAACGCTATCAACGATTAGGTTTTCACGCAACGGAAGTCGTGTCAACGTTAACACTGAACGAGTAGAGCTTATGCCAAAACCAGGAATCGGGGGTACCCCCACCAATCGAACCAAGACGATGGAGACCGGCAAGGATGCCGACATCATGGCCACGGCGAAGAAGCCGAAAGTGAACAAGAACTCGGTCATGGGCATGTTGGCTGATGCGAGGCCTCGAAAAATGGGAGAAATTGATCGATAAGTGCCTTCTCCCTATCCAGTTAAAAGGCCTCGGCCAAGGCCGAAACCGAAACCCAAATAACCCATGGGTGCATTAGCTTTAGGTGGAGCTGCCCTAGGAGCAGCAAGCGGAATTGCCGGAGCGTTCGACAAAGGAGGTGATCCCGAGCTCATTTCGATCGTTCGGAATCCTGAAGTCGATCGTCAAATCAGGAGACAGCTTGGGACATCGGACGAGACTCTGAATTTACAAGAGTCCAACCTGGCTGACTTCGGACGACGGTTCCGGCAACAGACACCAGATGTTGAGCGCTTTACACGAGAGGGCGTTCGAGACATAGAGGATCTTTTCGGCGGGCAGACGGAACAAAACCTGAGGGGACTGCGGGCGCGTCGTCGAGGTGCCAGAGCCTCGGCGACGCAACGCGCTCTGGATCGAATCCAGCAAGCCAACCAACGCTTGCGTGCTCGCAGGGGTATCGTTGGCGGCAACACTTTCCAGGATTTGCAATTCGCACGACTCGCACGAGACGCTGAGATTGACGCATCACTGGAAGACACAGAGCAGGAACGTGCAGATTTCGGGTTCCTGTTGCAGCAGCGTCTCGGTAACGCGTTAACCCGCCAACAACTCCTAGACACTCTACTTAACCGAAGCATCCAGCCGACTCTTGCCAGGGGGCAGGTGCAAGGATCGACCCTCAATACCCTTCGAAGCATTGCTGAGACAGATCGTGCAAATCGTGTTGAAGGGCTGCAACAGGAACCTACCACCTTGGGCCGGATAGCCAGTGCGGGACGGGCGATTGGCGGAGGTCTTCTTAATGTTGGCGCCATTGGCACCGTTCTAGGCGGTGGTGGTGGTGGTGGATTGTTTGGGCGAGGTATTCCGCGTAATCCATTTCCTCTGAGTCCTTCGGGGACACCAATCCCTGGAGTTACCCCTGGATTCTAAATGCCAACCATCTTTGGAGACAGTTTCGACTCGCTTGCCAGGCAGGCCGAAAATGAGCGACGTTCCTCCGTAGCTCAGTTCGAAGGTGCGCTGAATCGCTTCATCACCGTAGGTTCACAGCGCCGGCGAGAGGAGAGCGCCCAACAGCAAACGCGGGAGCTAAGGCAGCTTCAGCAACAAGAACAAGATCGCCGGGCAGAACAGCAACGAAGTGATCGACTATTCTCGGATGTCTTTAACGCTGCGCGACAAGGACAGCTTGGGCAGGAAGAGCTTGCGCCTTTTCTCGGCCAGTTTGATTCTTCACAGCAACAGGCTCTCACAGCTGCACAACGAGCGGCGCGGGCTCAAGAGCAGGAACGCACCCGCCAACAGGCGGCAGTTGCGGCTTCGCTTAACCAAGCGTTAATTGAGCCTTTTGAGCAGGATCTGCAAAGAGCTCGTAGGGATTTTCTGACGCAAGAAGAACGAGACCTTACATTGGGAGAGCGGTTCCGCACGTTTTTTGGGGGCGATGATCCCAGGGAGGTTGAGAACGAAGAGTTGCGACAGCAGGCATTACTAGCTGCCGACACTTTACGGGAGCAACAGAGACAGGCTGCCTTGGAGGTGGCTACCGATCCTCGATTGTCGAGACAGGTTGTCCTTCAAGGCGGCAGGCTTGCGGCAATATCGGACGCCAACCAACTTCAGCAGCCTGTTGGTATTGACCCGCTTATGGCAGGGCTTCCTCCATTGCCGGCAGGAGTTCAGGCGACACCTTTCCGCTCACAGACCGTGCCCGTTCAACGGCCGGGGATTGCCACTCAGATAGCGCCAGGGGAGCAAGGGGGGATTCCACGAGCTGCTGGTATCTTTGATGTGACAGGGCTTGGTGGATTACCGTCTACCAATGTTCCGCCCGAAATGGACACCTCTCCTTTCTTTGATGCTCAGGGTGCGAACGTAACGTTCGATGTAGACGGCGCACCTGAGACAATTCAACGATCCGATGTAGCGTTCTTCGATCGCACATTGCGGCAAATCGCTGCCGAACTTGTATCTCGCGGGATTCCTGCTGAGGATGCTGTTGAGCAGGCAACAGTCACTGCCCGGCAGCGCTTGGCTAATATAATACGAGTCGAGAAGGAAAACGGGACCCGATGAGATGGCAACTCCATTTGCGACAATCGATGTAGCTGATCCGACAGCTAACAAGTCGGCAGAACCACCGGAGATCTCTCCTGACGCTCTCCGGCAGGTGGATGAGGTTCTGGGGCAGACCACACCTGAGGAGCGCTTCGAGACTACGTTCTCTGCCTTTCTCGCTTCGGACGAAGGGAAACAATTTGGCCAGGATATTCGACGTGCCAGATTGAAAGGTGAGCGTCAGCGTCTCAATCAACCGTCCGATAATTTCCAGTCTGTCGCCCTCCAGGCTGCTCTCGGTGCCGAGGCGGCTGCCCCCACCGGCGTTAAGGCCCTTGGTGGCGGGGCTACCTTGCTTGGGAACGTTCTCGGAAGCGAAACCCTCAAGGAGCGTGGTCGACGGCTTTCCGCAGGCAGCAATCTGCAATTAGCCGAACTGGCTGAAGCTTCCGAAGGTCTCAACTCTGGGGTAGCTGGCACAATCGCTAAGGAAGGCGTTACCAGTGCGTTGCTTAGCGCCCCCTCTATTCCTGCCGCAGCCATGGGAGGAATGGCCGGTGCGGTGACGTTTGGCACATTGCTGTCTGGTGGCCTCAGTTTCGAGGAAGCTAAGGATCATTTCCGCCATCAAGGCTTATCGGAGGATGATGCGCAGAGGATGGCTGTTCTCCCGGGCATCGTTGGTGGCATTGCCACAGGGTTAACCACCGGGATTTTCGGCTCAACTGGAGTGGAGCGCTTGGCGAGGCCAATAGGTAAGTCAGCGTTCGAATCTGCCTTCCGCAATATAGTGAATCAGGCCGGGCTTGAAGGTCTCGAGGAAACATCGGATGAGTTTCTTCAATGGATGAACCAGAAGGCTCTAGTCAATCCCGATCTAACGACCCAGGATCTGGCTGTTCAGATGGCATTTGCCTTGGGCCTTGGTGCTGGGCTGGGTGGAGCTGTCGAGACTCCGATCCAGATTGCTCAGCGAATCAAGGGGAATCCGCACCAGATTGATGCCGACCTTGAGGCTTTGCGGCAGCGCTACGGGGATCAAGTGTTTGGGCCGAAGGGGCTGGGTGGCCCAGCGTTCATCCGTCAGGGGCGCAGAGCGTTTGATGATACGCCCGAATTCAGGGAGCGCATAGCAAGAGGAACAGCTCGTGGCGAAAGAGCTCGCCGTCGTCAGAGGCGTGAGCGTGGTGAGCGTAGGGCTGAAAGAGAAAGACGACGAACACAGCTCTTGCTTCCTGCTCCCACCGACGTTCCTGCCGCTGAAGTTGCCACAGAGGAGCACACCAAAGAGATCATTGGCCGCGAAGAGGACCTTAGATCCCAACAATCTCCGCCGTTACCGTCTGATGTTGCACCGGTAGCAGAGCCAGCACGCACAACGAAGGAACAACAGGCAGCAGATGCAGGGGTAGCCAAGGCAGCGGTCGACACGACTCCAGATGTCAACGATCATCTGGCCATCTCCAATACGCCAGACGCGATAGCAAAACGGGTTTCAGATCACTCGTTTGTCGCTGAGGACGATGTGTCAGTGGGTGGTTTCTCTGCCAGTACAGGACAGCCTGTCGTCATCTTTAATACGGAGACCGGCGATGTAATTGCGGGGAAGTTTGAAGGCTATCGGGAGTCACGCATTGAAGCTGCCAGTTTCGGTATCGATCCAGTTGAGGCAATTATCCGCCCTGAACAGCAGGTGCCAAGTCAGGTTGCGGAAGGCCGGATGGCGAATCGTAGCGGCACGACCGACAAAGTGCTTCGTATTCATGGATGGGAAGTGATTGGAGCTCCAACTGTGGATGAATGGCGGGATGCTCAAGTCGCTGCAAAAGTTCCACGTAGAACTCCACCACCACCACCACCTGTGCCTTCAGGCCAGTTGCCAGGGGACTTCCCTATTACGGTCGAGAACGTTCTGTCTAAGGCTGCGGAGTTCAAGCCGTCGACCGCATTTGCCGGGCAGTCATTAACCGGAGCCGCGAGAGAACTGGGGTTAAGGCTGTCCACTCGCGACGAGCTTGCGGCAATCATCGACGCAAATAACCAGGTTGGCGCTGCAGCGGAAGAGGCACGTGAAGCTGGCGACACCGACAGTCGGATTGATCTACAACGCAGACGCCAATTTTTCCGAGAGGCAATCGAAGCCGCTACGAACACAGCTAGCGGAGGTCTTCAGAATCAACGAGAGGGCGTAGCTGGGCAACTGACCCAAGAGGATTTGGAAGCTGTCAGGCAAGAGCCCGAGCAGGTAACGCCACCTCGGACAGCCCCTGTCCTGGAAGGAGTCACTGATGTCCCAGTTCAGGACATACCTGAAGGGACTGGGTCATTGTTGCCACCACCCAAGCTTGGCTTCGAGTTCCGAATTCGGAATCCAAGATCATTCAACGCTAGCTCCAGTGAGTTCCGAGGGTTGCCAAAGCGCCTGCAAACGAATGCTACGACCCGCAAGTTAACCAATGTTGACATTGGGGGTTTCGTGGTTGACGGAGAAACTGGCGAACCTGTCCCCACATTCCTGTCTGTTGGCCGAGCAGGCGGAGTTCAGTCCTTGGTGGTGAAGGTAAAGGAGAAGACCAGCGCCAAGCTGAAGTCGGTCGGTCGGATCCCATTGAAGCCATTGATCGATGGTGGGCTGGTAGAAGAGTGGATACCGGAAGGCACTGTCACCGTTCGTGGCTTTCATCTTTCGCGACGTATCCTGTCAGATCCCAGTCAATTCGTTCCGGTGGACGAGAGGGAGAAAGATTTCGTGTTGCCGGGTCGCGAGCTCAAGCAGAAGGGGCGCCGTTCCTTTCCGATGCAGGGACAAAGCCCCGATGTTGTCAGTTTTGAGGATACTGCAGCAGGCGGAAGTTTCGCTGCCGCTCCGGGTGCCGCGTTGGAGGATGAACAGGAAGTTGTTGCTCAAATTGTTGAAGGAGAGGAAGCCACGGCGGCTGCAGCAGTTCAGTCGTCCAGTTTAGACACAGCCGAGCAACGATCGGATGCCCGGCTCAGTGCTCAATTCATTCAGCGACTGGAAGATATTGAACCAGAACTTGCTGATTCGATTTCGGATCATGATCCTGAAGATGATGCGTTCTGGTTAGAGGCTCTTGATCAAGCCACGGAACTCCTGACTCCCCTTGCTCCTGAGGGCCAGAACATTCGGGAAACACTCGAGGAGGTATTCGAAGGCATTCGCGACACGCTACGTGTGGATAGCACTGCACTCGCTTCCTTGCGGGCGAAAGAGGTTGTGCCTCTGTCCGAGGTTGATCCAGCAATCTTGAATCAGCCGGCATCTGGGCGTGACGACATAGCAGCGTTGGTGTCTGCCCCAAACAACGGGCTGTCTGAATCGACTCGAGATACCGCATTGCGATTTCTTGAGCACATGAATCCTCAATACCTTGAGGATATGACCTTTGTTATTCAGCCAGGGCGCTCAACCGTTGCTGGGGCGAACGTCGAATTCGGTGGCACCTTTTCGGAGGCACTGAGACTGATCAAGGTATCGGCTGGAGCCAACACTGCGTCAGGTCTAGCCGAAGAGTTTGCCCATTCGGCTGCCACCTTCCTTCCGGAATCGTTCCGGAAACAGGTTGCTACCTTTCGACAGCAGGAACTCGAGACTCTCCGTGCATCACCGGATGCAAGCCCACGGGCAGTAGAGTTTCTGGAAGAACTTGATCGCCAAGGTGGGGCGATTACCTCGGCTCAGTTTGCTCAGCTTCCCAATGCGGCAGATCTCACAAACCTTTACCCACTGATCAACGACGACGAGTTCTTTGCCCAACAGCTTACGTCTGCATCACAGCGAGCACGAAGCAACCCGACTCTTTCAGGCATGCTGGATTGGGCTCGGAACTTTTTTGATCAGTTGGTTCTAGCTTTCAAGAAAGTCTTCAGAGGAGCGCAACGCACCCGGGACGCCTTCTTCGATTCGGTATTGACGAGTCTCCGGAATGGAGATTTTGAAGTGACCGCACGTGGTGGTGTCCTATCTGATATCAACAGTCGGGCTCCTATCGCGACTCTGGCCCTGACGCGTGAGCAGGTTCAGCAGGAGTTTCGGTTTGCTCAGCCGGATGCTCGCACTGATCTAGGCACCATTTTTGCCACAACGAACACGACTCTTGCGGACAACTTTACTCGCGTTGCGGATGAGATGTCTGATGAAGGGTTCGAGATGACGCCTACTGTCAAGCGCGATGTGGGGTTAGTGAACTTGAATGAGACTAACAACGCGGTTCGTGCAACCTTTAATGTTGATCCCCAGACTTATCAGGCAGCAGTTCGAGATTTGCCTACAGCGCTCGCTGAGGTGTTGAAGAACAATATGCTTTCTGGCATTCGTTTCTATGAGCACCGGCTTGATAAGCTTCGGAAAAAGCTCTCCGTCCTTGGAGAACGATTAAGGTCCCAGAGGTTTGCCGACCTTGTCACTCGAGCCCAGACGGCTCAGAGAGAAATTTTCGACAACGAAGCATTACGCCTGTCGGTTCGCACGCAAATCGACACAGGGATTGCGGCTGCGCTGAACGCCACTAGGCGGGATGGCGCAAGCGAGGCAGAGATTGAGCAGGCCATGTTGGATCGCCGCTTCTGGGAGCACGCTGGTGAGGTTGCCGCAGGGGTTGAGCAGAAGGCCGAGCAAATGATCGAAGCGATGGAAGGGGACAATGATGGAGCGGCAATGCTCATGTCCCCAGAAATCTTTGAAGCTGGCGATGTCGCAGCGGTGATGCAGCGAGTCGCTCCTCGTCTGCTTGAGGGAGGTGACCGGAAGATAATCACGGATGTTGCCCTTCTATGGGTTGCTCGAAACACGAAGCACCGAGCCGAGTTGCTGGCTCAAAGCTACTCGAATACCGATCGGATCTCCGAAGCTGCAAGCGGGTTGGCCGTGCGTCTGGCTGCCAGCTTGAGGGCAGGTGATATGAGCGAGGTCAACCGACTGCTCAATTTTTCTGGTCGCGTGCAAAGCGATCTGGATCGAGCGGCGCACCTTTACCGCACTGCCAATCGGCGCATTGCAATGGCACTAAACCGGTTTGACACGCTGACGACTGGCGTCGAGTTTGCGACACGCCTTACGAATGACCCACAATGGCTTGCGTTCCGTCAGCTGGTGGCATCAGACACGGGAGAGATCTTTGTTCCGGATGCATGGGAGAAGCTGGGGCTCCCACAACATGGGGCAAGCATTGAGATCCCGACACCAGGTGGCGAGACCTTTCGCGTGGACTTTCATTCCGACGATGCGCGGTGGTCGCAAGCGCAGCAATCTGCGAACGAAGCGCTCAACAAAATCGGTGAATGGTTAGCTGATAGTGACAACCTTCAGAAGCCGGAGCGTAGGTTCTGGGAAGCCTGGTTCGATTTCTCCACGTTCGTCACGCAGTCTTCGGCCGTAACGCAGTTCGGCAAGAACCACGTGTTCAACTGGTTCGGGGTTTCCTCCCTGGTAAATCGTGTCGCACAAATATGGGAAGGATTATCGCGGCAAATCGGTGCCCGACAGATTCAGCCGGCTCGAATAGCCATGCAGACATGGGTTGATTCCCATTTGAAGTTCGGTCAATGGGAGGTCAACAATGGAGCTGCCATTCGAGTGGGCCTGTTTCGGGCTGCTCGCTCTCACGCCGATGACTTGGAGGCCACTGCGGCAGAGTTCTCAGATTTTGCGGCTAGCAATTCTGTCGAGCTCGTATCGGACTGGTATAACCGGATTGGGAGAGAATTATTTGCACGAAGCCAGACCCCAGGTGTTCGTATTAATGAGGGCGACCTCCTGCCGGATTGCCAGTGCGTCATCACTAAAGAGGACATTGCAATCCTGGATCTCCAGTCCAAAGCCACTGATGAGGCTCATGCGATTGACACTCGGGCGAATCGGACTTTCCTTCAAGGCCAGACAGTTGAAAGCGAGTGGGTTCCTGGCGTCACAATCCGTCGCCGGCCGCTACGAACAGGCGAGCGTCTTCTATTTCGCCGGTTTAACCCAGTCGCTCTTGAATTCTCGCGTCGGTATGCGGAGCTCGATCGTGCTAAGGATGCCCAGAAGATTAACGATTTACTGAACGCTCATTTCGGGGAGTTCATCGTTCCGTTTTTGACCGACCGCTCGTCTGATTATTCGCAGCGCACCGGGCTGGATGAGATCTATGCCGATGCCGCTAAGCAGATCCGGCAAGGCACGATCCAAACCATGGAGGATCTCGATAGCTTCGTGAATGAACGCACCACTGGGGATCCTGACTTTGGTGGTGCGACCAACATGAGGCGTGAGATCCGTGGGATGGTGATGAAAATCGAAAAGCTGGCTGCCCGCCCACTTGAGCCGGACAGTCAGAAGATCGACTCCAAGCTCACGGAAAGTGCCAACAGTTTCACGAAGGGTCGTGGCCGTCGCCTGGGACATTATTGGTTCTATAACCATGGTTTCCAGAATTCCATCGACATCATCAACTTTCGGCTTAATGGCAGTAGCCGATACTTTGATGAGGTTGTACGTGCCGCACGGTCTACCGTTGATGCCTTGAATGTTGAGCTGGCGTCTCGGTCATCAGCGTTAAATGAAGGTCGCCTGGATCCCAGAGGTGGCGCCCCTCTCAATGAAGCAACTGGCCGATTGCGTACTCGGAAACGTGAACGTGCTGCTCTGCGTTCCGGCGATGACACGATCGAATACGATGAACTTCAGTCTGCTGCGTCCAGCTTGGAACGGTTCATCAATGATCTCGAGCAAACATTCCGCCCGGGCGGTCGCATGTCGGAAGACGACATTGTCTTTCTCAACCGGTTGTCCAACACTGCGGTTGGGAATGTGTTGACAGGCGTTACCACCCTGATCCGCAACGCGTTCCAGGGAGGCTTCTTCTATACTGGGCAACGCATGTCGCGCCTGACTAATGCCGGATTCCGTTCGTACGGCTGGGCACTTGGGAGTTTTGCGAGGCAGGCGATCAATGGGCTTGGCGGCCTGGCAGTCGACATCCCGACTGCTGCTACCAAATCCCTAGTGCGTGTTCCGACTGGAGCAGGCATCCTCTGGGAGGGCGCCAAAACGAGCATGAGTGCGGCGATGCGAGGACGCTTAGGGAAAGCCTTCAAGGAAGCATTACGTGCTGGGCTCCTAGCAGAATCCTCAGTATTGGCGGGGCCTATCGAAGAGCTATCGAATGCAGGGTTCCAGCGTTCCAATGTTTTCCGTGAGCTGCGAGAACGGGGGCTCGATATGCCAATGGCACATCAGGCTCACGTTGATTCAATGGCGGAAAGCTTGTCGACATGGGGTCAAATTTCCAAGGAAGGCTTCGAGAAACGGAACCAACCGTTTGTCAACTTTGTCTCAAAGACTGGCCGTGGAGTGTTAGGCCTTGTCGACTTTCAAGTGCAGTTGTTCCTTCGCCCGTTCTTCCCACGGTTCGGAGACCTTATGGCTAACGTAGTAGCGGCTAACAGTTCGATCTCCGCATCTAACTATCTTGAAGCTCATTTGAGGCGCCGCTATTTGAACAACAAAAGACGCGGGATCCCGAACCTGCTTAATGAACTCCGCCCGAGTGACGTGATTCCGTCATGGTTTGCGGGGGACATCGATAAGACACGGCTGAACGAGATCAATGACTGGTTCGGTCTTGCAGGCATCGACCTCCGTGGATCGATTAACGATTACTACGCGAGGCTTGATGCTGCCGACAACCCCAAAGAAGTTCGTTGGCTTACGCGGCAACAGCAGGTGTCTCTTGCTACGATCCAGATGGAGGAGATCAATGTTGCGACTCCCGCGAATCGTCCGTTGGTTGCCCGTCGTTCTCCCTTCAGCCGCATTACGATGGCTCTAATGGGCTGGAACATGAACACCATTAGCCGGTGGTTTCGGGCCATGGGCGGAGCGGCCCAACGCAATTCGACGGCGGCACAGGTATTCGTCCCGGCATCTATCGGAGCCTTTTTCTTAGCGTCACTCGTGGGTTCCGCGTTGACCAATGCTGGCACCGAGGAGCTCATTAGGATTTGGTATTCGATCATCGGACAAGAAAGATCCACGCGCCAACCATGGGAGCGTGAGGGTGCAGAGAGTGTTGCGAAGGGCTTTGCGATCGATGCGTTTTCCGCGATGCCATTTGTTGCCACGGCGGTGAATGTCGCAATCAATGATCTGCCTACTCGCAGGGCGTTTGACCCGACTATCCTTGCACAAAACCAAGCGGTTGCTCTGGCTGATTATGTCGGTGGGGTAATCAACACTGGGGATATCTCCTTTGGTGCCGGGCGCTTATTGCGCACCTTCAACCCCCTGATTGGCCAGGTGCTGTTAAACAACCTGCCTCAGACGCAGGGCACCCTGGAAGCAAGTAATACCTCGAGGCTGCTTGTGCGTTATGGCCCATTCGATTCGCTGAAGCCCCCGTCTGGCATCACACGCGTAGGGCCGACAGCGACCCCCCTGTCTCCCTATGGCAATCGGATGCTGAATCACGCAATGCTGGGTGAATTCGACGAATTAGAGGAGACTTTCCGGGAAGCAGTAACAGTAGCGGAAACGCTCGGCCGCAAGAATCCCGAACAGTCTGCTCGTCAGATCTTCTCTACGCGGAACCCTTACACCCGAGCCTTCAAAGGCAAGATCACTGCTGCTCAGCGTGCATCCATGCTTGCAAGAATGAGGCCTGACGAAAGAGAGAAGGTGCTTCGGACTGAGGAGCTACTGCGTCGTGGCGGAGAGATCATCGGGGTAAACATGACGTTTGCTACAGGGCAAGACGTTGACGTTAAACAGTTGGCAGGCGGGCTTGTTCAGGTGCGGCGAGCTCGAGGCGGGAGCAGCATTGACAGACGCTTAGCTTCTAGCCGGTTCCGTGCAGCGAGAACCAGACGATCGGTGCGTGATTTATGAAGTATGCCGCATGTGTAGGTAGTGCTGGGCTTCCCCATTTCACAGAGCTGAACATCCGATTCCTTAGGGGCGTCTTTGGCGATGACCTGCCCATTCAGGTCAGGGACGACCGGTCTCCAGAGACACCGCAGAATCGTGCCATAGCCGGCCAACATAGGTGTTCATTCAAGACCAATGATTCTCCGGTTGGTCACTTCCAGGGTGACATGCAGGCCTTCATTGATGCTCTAGCGCTTGCCGAGCATGTAGGTGCTGACGTGGCGGTCAAGACCTCTCAACGGTTCATGATCATCCATAAGGATGTGAAGCGAATAGTCGAAGAACGATTTGCGGCTAATCCGGCTGTTGCAGCAGTTTTCCCTGGCAGTCCCAATGCTCGGCTGATCCACCGTGGGCACACCAAGTTCGCCAAGTTCGCAATGCTAACTGACGTTGCATTCATGCGCGTGGGACCTGGGATGTTGTCAGCGCAGTGGCTAAAGGAAGCGTATGAACATCAGATCCACCATTCTAAGAGCTACCAGGATCAGTTCGTGGAAGTATTCTGGGATGCCGTGAGGAATAGCGCCCTCGAAAACCGTGTGCATCTATGCCCCGAGATCACGGACCATTCCGGACGGCACGCGAAGTATTTCTTGCGACGCTACCAGAACCTATCCGGGGAATATCTCGCGTGGGCTGAGAGGTTTGGGATTCCAGATGCTCGACATAAACAGTGGACTACTGCGGAGCGGGCATCCCTCCACAAGCACTACGATCCTCGGCCGAAGTTTTAACAATGATGCGTCTCTCGAGTTGATCGATGCGTCGCTCATGCTCCTTCAGAATCCTGTTGGCCTCTTTGAGTGCCTGCAAGACGAGCTCAAACTTCGCTGCCTTCTGGGTGGATTCCGGCAAGTTCATGGTTTGTTTTCTAACGGTTCCGGCACAACATCGAAGTGTTGCGGCGGTAACTGGATTCCAGGGTGGCGTGCCTTAAAATCTGCTGGCGTAAGGTGTGCATTGCCGCAGCGTCCGAACTCGTTTGCGCGTGACACAGCAGGAAATAAGCAATACATCTTATGTTTCGCGAGCACGGAGTTGATAGAGTAATCCCAACCCCTAGAGTCGACCTCGCGGCTTGACGCGAAGTATTCCACCCATCTGTTTCGAGTGGTCAGAAATGCGCCGGCGTGAAACCAGCGAAGTATTTCGAGTCGCTCAGACTTGTCTGACGGACGGTTGGCACAGGACAGGCAGAGGCTGAGGCAATCCCTAATCGGTTCGTCTCCAACTCGAGCGATTTCGGCGTTCTTCCGCAACCACCAATCACATAACTCAAGCGCGTCCGATTCCAGCCGGAAGTCATCGCAAACGAAGAGGTTGGCGTCCGAGTGGAATCTCCCGTAAGCCAAATCATGGAGCCGATAGACCGCCTCGTCTGGTGTCGGGCAATCCTCGACAACTACCGACACATCGAGCTCAGGATTTCGCACGAGCATTTCTGTGAGAGTTGGCGAGAAATTCTTCCGTGTCTGCAGTACGATAACCTTCCAGTCTGACAGTTCCGGGTTGCCAGCCAGTCCACTCATGCATGTCAAGAAGTATGGAAGCCGATTGGTGGTGGGTATGGTGATGGTTTTCATATTCTTTCCTCAAAATCCTTCAACGTTGCATCTTCCGGGAACTCATCAAGGCGCACCTCGTTTAGCCTCTGCTCCATGAACCATTGGCGCGTGCTATGTGTGCCGGTTTCACCGTAGAACAAGACTCGGTTGACGATCGTGTGGACTCGGGCGTAGCCATGCATCTTCAGAGCCATCTCACAGACTCCGTCCTGTCCTGTGGGTGGGTGCCAGTCAGTTCGGCAGAACCGATGTCGCACATTGTAGGTCGCCGGAAAATTTGTCGGGTTGGTCGTGAAGGTTGCTGACTTGGCTTTCATCCACTGCTGGATTGTCTTTACGTCACGCTTCATGTAGGGACGATTGACGATGAAACGGTCCTGGTATTCATAGACGGTCGGCCAGATATCTTTCCATGCCTTCGCAGTCATCAGGTAGTTTGTCCATGGAGCACATACATCACCAGCGTGCCGGAGAGCGTTCCGCTTTTGCTGGACGGGTAGCCGACAGTTGATGACGCTTCCAACACATCCAACATTGTAGCCCTTGGCCTCACACCAATCCATGAGACGCGACATGAGTCCAAAGTATGAGGCTGAGACCTCCACGTCATCTTCAATAAGGAAGACTCTATCAAAGCCACGATCAAATACCTCGCGGCGAGCTTCGATCTGATTGACTCCTAGCCCCCAATGCCCAGGCCTGCGCACGATTGTTTTTGGGAACGTAAACTCCGAGGCAATGGCCGCGTTCTGGCTGATCCGGGAGTTGGGGCCGGCGTCGAGGTAGAAGAATGCAGGGAGTTGCCCCTGTCTTACTTCGGGGCATCGTTTGAACGAGGTGAGTGTGCGCCGAAAAAAGTCAGGGCGGTTGTAAGCCGGGACTAAGATTGCGGTTCTCATTGCAACGGTAGCATTGCTGCCTTAACTGACTGCGAATGCTTCAGCCAATCGTGTTCCTCCATGTATGGCATGCGGTAGACATCCTTGAGTTGGTTAACCAGCTCGTCTTTGGTCTCGTGCTTAAAGACTGTCGAGCATTGCGGTGCGCTCGCGAAGTGTCGGATGTTTGATAGGAAGACAGGTTTATGGGTACTTAGAGCGGTGGCAAGCGACGATGCCCAGCAAATTGCATCCGCTTCACAGTAGCTAAGTATGACCCCATCGCAGGCATTGAGGCGACGCTTGAAATCGTCAGTGGAGTCCCATACCCCGGGTTCTCCATCATACTGGCAGCCAGCTAGAGCGCATGCAGCAGCGTTTCGATCATGGTTGTTCCTCCATTCGCCGAACCCTAAGAGCATTGGGCTTTTCTCCAAGCAGGGTGGGGCAATGTAGGTAGCGTCCGGAATCCTGGCTTCGAGCTCTCGAGACAACACGAAACGATTATCGAACTGACCAAGCATAGTGGGCAAAAGATCAGAAAAATGTTGGTCATGCAACATGATGGATGCGGTGTCCCCCTCTTCTATTTTTGACAGCACGCTTCTGACGGCAAGTGCTGTCCATACGGTGTGGTGATACTGAAGTAACGTGTACCGCGCCTCTCCTTCTGGCAGATCGGGATCTTCTGCGTGCAGCTCCACTCCAAGCATTTCGGCCAACTTTGCGGAATACTCGTAGATTCCGCCCTTATATGTGCGATCAAGAATGGCTATCATAAGAACGTCTTTATCCTTTCTACTACTAACTTTGGGTTTGGCTGCCAATCATTGGCAACAATAAATTCGGCGGGTGTTTTGAATGGGTTCCATGTGTCGGTGTAACGGTGAGCCAGCACCTCGGGACCCCATGTTACGACAGGGCAGCCGCAATGCATGGCAAAGACCATTGGTCCTGACGATGGGCCGACCATGCACCAGGCCTCCCCGCAGCGCTCTGCTTGCGACTGGAGGCAGTTTGCGCGGGCATCGATAGCCCCCACATGATGCTGTGCCTGATCCTTTGTTCCAATTGTCGCTACCTTCGTGTGGCTCGGCATGGCATTTAAGACCTCGGCGAACCGTGTGTAGTTGCGGACACTCGTTCCGCATTTGGTGGTGTTGCGAATGTGGGCCAGCACCAACGGTTGAGCAGCGGGGAACGCGAGCTGAAACTTTCGGAACGTCTGGGCTTGGAAGTATTGGTAGCCGGACGACCGTGGCATGTGGCTAATCTTCAAGCGCGAAGGTGCCCATACTTTAGTGAAGTTTGTCGGGGTGTAGTCGGAATGCTGTAGCGCTGCCCCTTCGGTTGTTATCCGGTTTGCCCAACAATCCCTTTGATCCGAGATGACACCCGGGCGGGTATTCACAATCTTCTTGGCGAAGTCCTGATACAGTAATTCATGTCCCGGTTCGCAGACTACTGTCAGATCACTGCACTCATTTTCGGCCCGCCATCTGAGGTGACCCTGCCAGCACATGATCTCCCATCCGAGCTCTCCGACCCATGGGCCAGCTAACCCCTTAACTGGAATCTTTGACACAGGCGAATGTGACGGAGTGTTCACGACCGAGAATACTTTCTGTTGTGGTTACTTCTATCACCTTAAATCCGCTAGTCCGGAATAGGTGAGCCCAACCAAATGCCGTCCCGTAGACGTAGTGTTCCCCGGGCTTGAAATGCTTCCAGGCTGGGAGTAACACGGGATGGAGCCAGCTTATATCGGGAACGCAAGGCACAGTGGCAACAAACCTTTTGGGGATCCAATCAAGGAGCAGGTCGGGGCGAAAAAAATGCTCCATGCAATCAAAGAAGCACCACATGGGATACTTTTGGTAAGTTCTAGCCCACCTTTCGTCGATGCCCTTGCGACAAGCCTCATTGATATCGTAAGCCCACCACCTCGCTTTGGCCTGGCCGGCTCTCTCCGCCAAGATATCGTCGCGCACAATTGGCGCATAGCCGCAGCCATAGTCCAGGATGTTGTCTGACGGGGACTCACAATGTTTCTCAGCGAACCCTTTGCGGAATGCCTTTAGCCGTTCGGCGATCTCGGAGCTGGAGCGTTTCTTAAATTCTTCGAAGTAGTCCTTGTCGTACGCAATCGGTGTGGTTGGAGGAGTCTCGACGATCAACTCCATGTTCCAAAACTCAAACGTAGAGTTCGCAATGAATGTTTTGTTGCGGGTGCTGCCGCCTGTCTTATTAGGGTCCTGTGCGTAGTTCATTTAGAAATACCTTGGTCATTCCGTTGAGGTCTTCAATTGGGTGATGGATAAATCTGCCCGATGCTCTCATCGCTGGATCGACCCACTTGTATTGCAGCTTAGGTAGGTGGCCAGGCATTCCCATTACGGTCGGCGTGTTGACTAACGAACCGATGATGCCGATGCCGCTAGGGAACGCGAAGAGCGCCTTCATGTGGCGCACAGCTTCAATCACAAAGCCAATGTGCTGGCCCACGATTGGCAGGTAAGGGATGTTACGTTGCATCAATCCGGCACAAATCGGATCAGTATATTCACGATCGAAGCCAGCTCCTATTACTGCGATCCGGCATGGCTTAATTGTTTCATAGATTCTGGAGGCACTGTTCAGCCAGTCGATTGGTGAATGCTTGCCCCACGACTTGTTCGCCTGGCTACTTGTGTAGATACCGATCGTCGGTATGCTGTCAGGTATGGCCTGTCGTGCTCGTTCTGCGACCGCAGGAGCAATATTGAACGGGATGGAGTAACGCGTCGGCACAGTTGGGAAGACCGTCTCCATTGTGTAGTCTCCCTCAAGGAAGCTGTTGACTTCCATTGGAAAGGATGTCCCACGGAACAGGCGTGGGTCTGCGTAATGCGGGATCCGCTGAACAGAAAGCCAATGGTAGGGTTCGTTGATTTCAACAGCATGAGTTACACCCGGAAGGATCTCGCAGAATGGCTTCGATCTTGGCGGCCCGCCTCGGCATATCTGCACAGACGTAGGCCCAAAATCTTCTGGAAGTTTCTGCCATACCCATGCGATGTCCCCAATCCCCGGGGGGACAATGATATTGGTAAGTGCGGAACTCTGTTTTCGTGAGCGGTCGTGACGACGAATAAGGTATGCATGGTTAAAGACATTGGTCACCTCTTGGATGTCCCAGTGTTCCCCATACCAGTGCTTGAAAAGTTTCACCCCGTTTTGAACGGAGGGGTCGATCCGGTCATGCACCACTACCGTTTGGCAGTCTGAATACATGTGAACCGCAATCAACTCCCCCAAAACTCCGTAGGTGGCATGGTCGGCATCCAGGTGGATAAAGTCCACGTCCGGATTCGACAGCAAGAATTCTGGCATGCGAGCAAGGTCCTTGCCCCTATCGATTTCCCAAATTTTGGCAACGCAATTACTGAGGTTGGTTCGCAACGCATCGTAGTCGGCCCATTCAAAGTCATCGATGATCGAGATCTTTGGGTTATGCTTTGCCTTTGCCATGGCCACGGCTGTCGAACCCTGGAGCCCTCCTACCTCTAGTATATGGGTTGCCTTGACCGCCTCGACTTGGGCGAGCAGCCAATTGTGGTATGATAGGTCCGGATATCCGGAGTCCTTTGCAAGTTTAAGCAGGTTCTGAACAGGCATCGGCAGTGTCTCGATAGCGTTTTAACTCGCTCTCAGTGAGAGCTCGTGATTGTGTCAATCGTTCCACATCGTCATCCGAATGGAAGGTTGAACATTCCAGGAAAGTGGTTGGCGCGAGTCCAACAAACTCATGCCAGATGCCAGCCGGTATCGTGATGTGCCCGCCTGGGGTTAGTAGAGTATTCGTGAGGTCGTTCCCATCCCCGTCTGGCAGGGTAACAACAAGCATCTTTCCAGAGATCACATAGAACGTCTCGGTTTTACTCGGATGCCTATGCCGGGAGCAGATGCAGCCTTGGGTCAACGTCATTCGCTTGACGCAATACAGTTCGTTCTCGAGCCACTCTTCGGACCCCCAATCCTTCTTAACAGTAATTGGCTTCATATTATCTCAGGCAATGGCACTGTCGCCCGCCACCCAAATGTAGCGTTAGGTCGTGCCCACATGCAATCAGGTATCTTGGTCGACGGCTCTTGAACAGTGCGATGCTTAAGCCCCTCCGCGATGGCGTAAGGTACCGACTGGTTACCGATGAAAAGCTTAGAGCCTGCAATGAGGCGAGCTACGTCAAGCAGGGTAGGCGTGACAGCGAGCGGGAGTTTCCCGTAAGTTCCCTGGAAAACCGCATGTTCAGTTTGTGTGCCGACAAAGACGGACTTTCCCCGATAAGCTTCATAGACCCGCTTCCAAGGGAAGTTCCGATTATGGTAGCGACTGGAACGAGCGAAGATCACGCTCCGCCCCGGAACGAAGGAAGGCTCATCGACCTCAAGCCATGGCTGATGCGATGACTGGTCAGAGACACCAAGAATAATGGAGACATAGTCGGCTATCGTAGCACCCCATCTGTAACTCTTGATGAGGTAGGGTCGGAACGGATCCACATCGTGATCCCACAGTCGTGTTCGTTGATCAGTGCCCTCAAGGTAATGAACGTGAGAAACATATGGTTGCAACTCAAGCAGTGACCTTGCGTTGCAAACCCACTCTGGATCCCATGGCCGTCTCACCTTGGTTCGTCTCGTCAAGATAATCCCCACCTTTTGTCGGCCAGCCTTCGCTCGCATCGCGGGCAGCGCGTAGATCAGATCTCCAGCATCTCCTGAATGGGCGAAGTAAACGGTCCCGGCTTTGCGTTCAAACCTAGGCATTCCTTTTTGGCTGATAGCAGTAGTGCGTTAGCAAACTCGCGAGCCGCCAAGTCAGAAACGAACCTACGAGTTTTCTGGCGCCGGTAGATTTTGCCCTGTATTCTGACCCTCCACCGGAACAGATACTTCCCTCCGTCGACTTCGGCTATCCTGACCCGGAGACTGAACTTTCTTCCGCGTGGACTTACGCTTTTTTCTCTTAGCTTTCTTGGGGGCGGTATTGGTATCTCGTTCTGGTTCATGGTAATCCTTGATCGGTAGCGGGTGGCATGCGGCCGGTGCCTGGCTCACAAGAATTGAGTCGTCCTGTGGCACTATGTTCTCCGCAATTTCCCTAGCTTTTTCCAGGACTTCCGCTGGGAGTTCCGGAGGTGGCTTAGCAACTGGCCTGTGAACGATCTTATCCGGTTCTTGTTGTTTGGCGCGGGGTGGCCCTTTGGCCCCTCGTCCGATTCGCCTGACGCAATACCTTTCGACTTCGAAGTGATATTGCTTTGCGTCAGGGTGAGGGCTTCTGCACCAGCACTTCAACAGGGATGTGCCTGCGCTTGTAACGATGCCGAGTGTGGCGATGTGATCTCCTTGAAGCACCTGGATTACATCGCCCTTCTTGAGGGCCTTTACTGCCGCCGATTCCATGTCCTGTCCTTTCTGGTTGTATATTTCCTTGCGGTCTCCATCATTTCCTGGAGCCCATCCATTTGCGGCACGGCGTAGCGTGCGAGCACGACGGGGCTTCTGATTCCCACAACTGCGCCCGCAATCTGGGGAGATGCACCTGAATTCATGATGTTTGAAATGAACGTACGTCGCAAGCTATGGAAAGTAAACCTCCTCACTCCCGCCTTCTCTTGGATTTTTTTCATTTTCCTATGGAAGGAGTTCGTTGGTCTCGCAGTGCCTTTGCTCGGGAAAGGGAAGAAGGTTTGCCCACTCGATGTCACTTTGAGTAACTCCTCAATGAGATCACCCAATTGGGTGCCCCATTCGAATGGTATCGTCACCTGGGTTCCGAGCCGTTTCGTTTTGAGCGGCACGATGGTGATACAAGGGATACTCACATCCACGTGTTCAGGCTTTAACCGCCAGACATCACTCGCACGGAGCCCTGTCCAATAAGCCATCTTCATTGGGCCTACTAAGGTCGGAAACAGTTCCTCTGTTGCCTCAAGTATTTTGTCGAATTCCTTGTTAGTAACGGTCTCGCGTTTCAGCGGGGAGTTACGGCACCGGACATGCACGTTGTCTGCTATGCCCCTTTGTTCGTATCCGTTGAGCGCGGCCCATTTGAGATAGGCCTTGATCGTCCTCTGGTGGAACCCGACCGTTTGCTCACGCAAGTCCTGCTTCAGCTCTCTCAAGTAGGAGCAGACAGCCTTGGCAGTCACTGTCTGGCTCCCCATGCTGGCTGCGAATCTGGCGAGACGTACGGTGTTCTCATGTAGCGTAGCGGAAGCCCAGCGGTGCTCCTGGTCCTTGATGTATCGTGCGATGCCTACCTCGAGTTCAGTCTGTTGCTTTCTCCGCATAATGCTTTAGTAGTTTGGTGACATATTCTTCTTGGGTTGCCTTGCCGGCCAGCGTCTTGATTGGGGTGGGGCCGTCCAGCACTCGTTTCAGATAGAAACGCTTGGGTCTAGGTTTGAGCAAGTTGACGCCGCACGCACTTGCAAAAGCTATTGCGTCAGCAATCCTTACGTTTTCCCATGTAATGGCTGTGCTGAGTCTCTTCACCATGTTCATGGACAGTCCGGACATTTGTTTAAGCATCCGTAACGACATGAGTTTATGGGAGCGGTGCCTGGCAACCAGACGGCACGCCAACGGTGGCATTTGGTCTAGGTGGCTAAGCAGATCGTTCTTCATATCTCAATATCCTCTTCCTCTTCCTCTTCCTCTTCGGGTTCCGGTTCCGGTTCAGGCTTTTCCGTCAGGCCTAGTGGCTCCTGCTGTAGGCCGAATACAAAGCAGGCGCACATCTCATCCAGTCGAGCCACTAAAGGGCCTCCAATCTCAGGAGAGAAGCGTGCCTGGAGTCCTTGCTTGCTGGCATTGGTTGTCGCGAGGATTGTCCGCCCAGCTGATACGCGCCGGTCAATGATGTTGAACAGCTCCTCCTCGAACCGCTTGCCGACACCCTTGGTTTTGCCGAGATCGTCCAGTGCGAGCACGTCCGCCGAGGCCAGGCGATCAAACCAGTCATGGAAGTAACCCATCCTTATCCCCTCGTCGACACCCTTCCGGAAGCTGTGTTGAGAGTGGAACTCTATGGCCCGGCCCTCCTCAGCATACCGGCCTAGTAGCATGCACATGAGCCTGGTCTTGCCCATGCGTGAGGGGCCGCATAGCAGGAAGCTGTCGGTATGAGGCCAATCCCTCAGGCGGCTGAACGTTGCATGAGACAAGCCTGAGATTGACTCAAGCTGCTGCCAGTCTGACTTCCGGTAGGTGACCGGGATGTGCTGCATGATCTGGCCCTTCGCCTCCGCCATGTCAGGCTGATCGGCATGGGCACAATCGTGGCACACCCACCGGAACCCCTCTCCATCTGACATGCCGTCACTGAAAAAGGCTAGGCCCTCCGAGTGGCACATCATACTGAAAGCTTTGCCACACACCTGGCATACGCCATCAATCTTAGTTAGCGCTTCTTCCGGTTTTTCCGTTTCTTGCGGCATAGTCCCTCTCGTTTGGCAAGCAAATCGGTTGCTGCCCTTGTCATGAGCGCCCTTAGTACCTTCCCGTCATCCGCATTATAAGCTCGGCGAATCTTTTCGAGGAGATTGTTCGGCACCTCAGTCTCGCATTCCTTGCAAAAGAAGTAGCTATACCCGTCCGGCGCTTTGCCGCACTTGTGCCCTTGGCAAACCTTAACGCGGCCTACCGTTTGTTTGCCTTGTGAGTTCACGTCGTCCATCCGGTTGCCTCTCTCTCTGGTAATATCGGTTCATCGAGGTAGCGCCCCTGATTAAACCAGGTTGCTGGGTGTGGCGTGAAATTTGGGTCCTCGTTCAGGCGTTCTTCAGCGTATTCTCTAGTGCGGTTGACGAGGAATTCGATTCTGGAACCTAGGTCGGTCGCATCGAATGGCAGCGCCTTGTCGAGGACAGCTTTTGTTATGGCCTTGAGCGCAGCCTTCTTGCCGACCTTTCGTGGATAGAGGTTATAGATTGCTTCGACCGCTCGAGGGTCAACCTTTGTCGGTCGCTTTTTGCCAAGCCTTTCCAGGAGGACTTTCAGGATCGCGGTTGTGGCATCAGTGTACTCACCTTGTTTATCAATGCCAGGAGCGAGGAGCGATCCATTCAGGAGCTCCACAATGAACGGCGCATCGGGCTTGACGTTCCCGTCGAGGTAGTCTTCAACCTGTTTAGTTAAGCTGCGGTTTTTGGATGCCTTTGTCATACTGATTCATTTCATCTTCGAGAAAGCGCATGATGATGGCACCTACTACTTGCTTTGGTAATTCGCCTTCATTCTTTAGAGTCTCGATCATTTCCGTCCACTGAGCCGAGCAATCCGGCCGACCATTGAGCCACTCGGTTGTCGCACCTTCAACTACAGCCGCCCGTTTCACCATCACCCTGGCCGCTGTCGGTGAGAAGCCCCGGAGGATTTGCAGTTCAATGAGTATATCAGAACGGGACATCATCGTCTTCATCGTCGGTTTCGGGTTTCGGTTTCGATCGTTGCGGAGCAACGGCTTTCTCTGTTGACTTGCCGGCCGACGCTCGCTGGAAAGAAAACTGACTCACAGTCATTTGAAGTCCAGCTCCTGGCTTGCCCTGCTTGGTCACCCATTGTCGGAGCCAGATCTCCCCGGCGACGTTGATGGTGGTGCCCTTCCTCAAGTGATCCTCGAGTGCCGAGGCACGCTTGCCAAACAGCGTGCATTGGACATACATGCTATTGTCTTCGGCCTGCCCGGGTCTCACATATTTCTCGACGGCGATCGTGAACTTCAGCATGTCGAAGCCTCGATCGTTCGAATACTCCGAGTTACGTACGAGCACTCCGGAGAATTGTCCTTGTCTTAGGTCATCGCTCATAAATCGTCTCCTGTTTGGATTCTTGCGCTTGCGTCCAGCGGTGTCTCGAGCGCGTTCCGTTCGGCAGGCAGGTTTCGATAAACTGCCTTCACTTCGTCGAACGCATTTGGATATCGCCTCTTGAGTTTGGCTATATTGAGATCGAGGCACTCATGAAGATCGAATCCTTTGTTCCGACAGAGCATAGCCACATACCACATGAGGTCTCCGATTTCTTCTTTGAGATTCACTCGATCGAGCGGTGCCGCGTAGAATCGATTCTTCTTGTAGGCATCAAGCAGTTCTCCGGCTTCGGTGCCTATCCCGAGCACGGCGTGTTGCAGGCTGTCCTCGGCGGAGGTTCGCTGCGATGCCTTTAGGTATTCATTCCAGTCCATAAGTATTTAGTATTTGGTTTATGTCTATCGGGCGGTTTGTTCGGAGATCCAGCCGTGTCCAGACCTTCTTCGATTGCACGGCCAGTACCCATCCAAAGAACGGGTACATCTTTGCGGCGACCTTGAATTTAACTTTCGCGTCGTCATAGGTGAATCCCCCTTTTACTTCATGGAACCAAATACACCCATCTGCAATCGTCAGGAAGTCAGGAGTGTAGCTACACTTCCGTCCCAGGATGAAGCGCATCGGTTCATGCAGAATGACATCGTAGCCATGGGATTGAAGGATCCCATCGTATGCTACCTCCGTTCTGGGAGCCGTAGCTTTCCAGTCGGGGGGAGGAGTGTCAGCCTTTGCGGCCGCTACCGGGAGGGGTAGTTTGGACACTGATGCGTTGGCTACCCCCCTCCTCTTGAGGAATGCGTCCACTTCTGCCTGGGTCATCCTCATTAAGCTTCAGCTCCTTTGCTGCTTCAACTATCTGACTGACGGTTTCATCGCTAATCAGTGGATCACACTTGGCTCGCTCTCTTTCCTCCGCAGCCTTGAGCTTTGCGGCTAAGTAACAGTCAAGTGTCTTACGTAAGATCCGTCGCGCCATCGTCCTCGTCAGTCCCATGTTCCTCCTCGTCGTTGTCCTCAGCGTTGTCCTCGCAGGGTATTTCCGGAGGCACCTCGACCGTTTTTTCCTTAGATTCCATGAATCCTAGCTCCAGTTGGTCTAGGTCAGCGAGCGGAATCAGCCCTGTCGTGTCCTTCCATTTACCTAAGCTCCCGGTGATTTTGCTCTCGAGGGCGCCCAGTTCCGTGTTGAAGTCCACCACGTGGGAGCAGTTGAGGGTCAGCTTGGCGTCATTGCCGATAAGGCCTTGCCGCACATCCTTCAACCAGTGGTGTTTCAATAGGTCAATCGTATTGACTGCCGCCCATGCAATGACTTGTGCCTCTCGCTGTTCTAAGGAAGTATTCGCCATGCCAGCGAGCAACGACCTTGCGATATCACGGGCGAGCTGCTCGTGTTCGGAGATGACTGCCTCTTCGGTCTGATTATCTTGTTTTCTTTTGCTCATTTGCTTTTACCTTTCTTGAACAATCGCTTCTGTGTCGGGTTAGGTTCTGACACTTCTTCGATTAGCAGTTCCCAACGGTCGGTAGCTTCCTTCTTCGTGATCGATTGGTCTTTGGCTGCCCGGGAGACCCACAGCTCTCGCACCTTAGCATTGGGAATGGTCATCAGCGGACGGAGTTCATCGCGTGTCACGTAATCAGCCACCACTGCGGCAAACTTGTTAACGTCGGTGATCTTACGGCCGGCGCCTACTTCCTTCAGGGTGTAACCTGGCAACCCATCAGGATCTTTCGCCAGAATTTCTTTGGCCAACTCCCGCAGTGCATCGAGTCGGCTCTGGATCACTGGGATAAAAGGCAACAACTTGGTGATCGCAGCAGGCGTCAGATGTGGCAATCCCTCCTTCCATCTAGTCTCGATGGTCAGAGGTGCGGCGGATTGTGCCTCAGGGCAGGCTCCTCTAGCAGGACAATAGATGCAGTGCATTCCAGGTATCCTGGGAGGACTCTTGAGGTTGCTCGCGGCAATTGCATGGCTGATCTGCGTCTGCAGGGGAGCTATCTCGCCAGGATCTAGTTCCAGAACGACAGGTTTCCGTGTGACTAGAGGCTGGATGATTGCTCCATAGACCCGCTGAAGACCATTGAGGGATGCGTTTTCCTGGGAGCAGAAGGCTGCGATTCCGCCATGAATCTGCCAATTCATTGTCGCTTCGGGGTAATGGCCCGGCCCTGTCTTGTAGTCGACAACCAGCAGGTGGCGCCCATCAGCACGCAACGCAGCGTAATCCAGGCGACTGGAGAATAACCGTCGGCCGGCCGATGTCAGCCAGAATCTCTGCTCGGTGAAAGACTTTGATGGATCTTTGTTGCCGAGAAGTTCCTCACATAGGGCACGCCTAATCTTAATGCACTCGCTGACAACCCACTCTTCTCGCGCCGAGAGGTTTTCCCACTCCTGATCCTCCCCGTCAACGGACATCTGGAGAGCCTCGTGCATTTGCTCACCAGCTGCGGCAAACAGCGCGTACCGCTCGGGGGAGGTCGGGAATTTAGCCTTCGCGTTTTGATACCCGGGACAGGCTACGATTGCGCCGAGCTCGCTTGCGCTAGGCAATCCTTCTCGTTCGTCACTCATCTCATTTGGTCCTCTAGTTCACACATCCATTTGAATCGTTCGTTGCGCGGCACCTGTTGGTAGGCCTTTTTGATTCTTCGGCCAATGGTCTTAGCTGAGCCTTCGTCAGGTTTCATGATCCACAGCCTGGCGGCGAGACGATTGATCCACTTGGCTCGTCGGTTATTCATTGCACGCAATCGAAGCGTTGGCCCACATGATGGCTTCGCGCAGCTTGGTTAGAGCCAATGATCTCTCTCTCGATTCAGGGCAACGCTTCTGAATTACGAATGCAAGTCCATGTCCTGCATCTCGGATCTTCGAATACCTCTCTGCCTGATCACCCTTCGGAGGGTGATACGAGAACGCGTTGTTCACTTCATCTGTTGTCATAATCAAAATAGTTGTGGTTCATCGTCGTCCGGAGGAGTCCCTGCCAGTTCTTCTGGTTCTGGTTCGGGTTCGGGTTCGGGTTCGGGTTCGGGTTCGGGTTCGGGTTCAGGTTCGGGTGGTGGTGCCTCGGTGGCTTTTGCCTTGGTTTTGCGCTTGCGCGGCGGCGCAGGCTGTGGTGGTGGCGGATCAGTGAGCCCTGACTTCTTGGGTGTGCTAAGTTCCGGGAAAGCTTCGTCAAGAGTTGACGCCCCATCAGTAATCGCAGTGTGCAACCCCATGAGAACCGTAAGCTCTTCGATCCCTATTTCCTCTAGGCCCCGGACACCAATTGCCGCAAAGATTCGAGGTTCCTCTACCCCCATCTGCACGAAATGCTTCACCGCTTTTGCCCGCCGCATCGCCAGTGTCTTCTGATCCCCTACAGCAAACTCTAATGCCTTCTCGTAGACAGGCTTAACCAAAGCGCCAGGGATAACCTTGAGCACAGCATTCCGAAGAGCGATGGCACAAGCGGCGTTCATCGTGGTTCCGACTACGTCCTCTGAATACCTTCTGCCGTTCTTGTCCACTACCCGTCTCTTGACCTCCATTGTGATCCGAGTGTTATTCTCCATGTCGAAGCAAATTCCCTGGGCCGTGACAAAGTTGCCGTCATCGGCGACGATTCGTGCGCCCGCCGACAGGTTCTGATACGCGGCTATCGCTACCTCTGCGAGGCGGATGCTCGGCCCCTGGATAGGCTTGTCCCCGCCTCGTCGGGTTGGAAGGGTGTAGAAGCAGGCAGCTGCCGTCTCCTGGTCTAGCTGAACCACGTCCAGCATGCGTTTTTTAGCCTCTGATAGGGAACGAGGGTATTTCTTGGCCGTCGCTACCTGCGTGTCAATTTGCGCCCGTTCGATAGCATTGACGGACTCGGCCGAGGAGATGAGTTCAAGATCGTTGTGTTCAGACATACCGGCACAATAGCGCCAGGGGTTTCGAACTGTCAACCTTTTTCTTGTGCCATTTTCCGGCACGTCTCTTCAAGCACGTCAAACTCAGCAGATGTTACTTTCAGACACTGGCCTAGGGCCTCGGGCTTGAAGAGCCGGCCGGCTAATTCTTGCTTAAACGTGGCGCATCTGGACCGCTGCCCATCACAGAAAATAATGGTGCCTTTCTCATCGATGATGGCCTGGCAGTTAGGACACAGGCCCCAAGTCACATCAGCCGTGGTGTCCGGGGCGAGTGGGTCTTGAGTCTTCTTGATCGGCATGGTCTCCTCTTTACCTGTTTTTTCCTGGCAGGCGATGCACCGGTGGCGTAGGATCTTCTTCTCAGCAAACCGGAGGAGTGGTTCTAACTGCGGATTTCTTGGGTCTTCGTGATTACGGTGATTGTCCATGATTTCTTCCTACAGTAATCCCGAAGTTGCTTGCCAGTCCAGCCAATCATGTAACGCACGATCGGTGCGGCATGAGTAACCCGGCCATTGCAAGCCACAATCCCCGCGACAAAGTGAGGGGCCGAGATCTGACAGAGAACCTCGACCCCTCGTGCGCTCATGGCCATTGAATCATTTTGCCTGTGACCACGACCATACCCCTGCCAGTGACCATGCCCGTGACCGGCAACATGACCTTGACCGGCAACATGACCATGACCGTGACCATGCCAAGGATCCTGATCGTGACCGTGACCATGACCTTGACCATGCCGACCTTGCCCATGACCGTGGCCCTGTCCATGACCGTGGCCCTGTCCATGACCTTGATGCTGCCTTCGAACGGGTCTCACCCGGACTCGATAGATACGTCATAACAAACCTTTTTTACCTAGTGATCGTGACCGATTGAATGCGCACCCCCGTGTGATTGACCATGCCCACGACCATGCGAATGTGAGTGATAGCGACAGTGTACCTGTCCGTGACTTTGCCCACGACCGGGTGCCATGCTTCATCCGTGCTGATGCCCTCGAACAGGGCGCACCCCGACTCATTAGATACGTCATGCCGTGCCTTTCTTATCGGGACATGACGTTGCCCGTGACCCTGACCTTGACCATGCCCGTGGCCCTGCCACTGCCCATGACCATGCCCTTGCCCATGACCGTGTCCTTGCCCATGACCGTGTCCCTGCCCCTGACCGTGACCCTGTCCATGACCTTGCTGATGCCTTCGAACAGGGCTCATCCGGACTCGCTAGATATGTCATATCGTGCCTTTCTTATCGGGACATGACGTTGCCCGTGACCCTGACCTTACCCATGAACCTACCCCTGACCGTATCCTTGTCATTGACCGGGACCATGACCGTGCCCATGCCCCTGACCGTGACCGGTACGATGATCGCGATCGTGATGATGGCCCTGACCCGGCCACTGAACGTGACCGGTGCGATGATCGCGATCGTGATGATGGCCATGACGGACTCGCTAGATACGTCATATTAGAAACCTCCTTGGCCGTGCCCATGACAGTGACATTGAACATGTTCGTGAATGTGACCACGACACTGTCGTTGACCGTGACAGCGCCCCTGCCTCCGACCCTGCCTGTGACCCTGCCCTTGACTGTGACCATGCCCGTGCCCATGCCCTTTCCAGTGACCATGAGAAAGACCATGCCAGTGACCACGATCCTGTCCGTGACCGTGACCGTGACAGCGCAAGTTCCTGTGTCAGTGACCTTGATTCTGCCCGTGCATTTGAACATGCCCGACTCGCTAGATACGTCATAGTGCAAACCTCCATGAATGTGACAGTGACCTTGCTGCGGTATAGGGCAGGCCCAAGTGCATGGGCCTGCTCCTGCCTTTATCGTGCGTCCTACTTCTGCTTCGCAGGAACCTCCGGAAGGGTCGTCACGTCAACCACGGCGGCCACGGCGACGATCACGGCCCGATCATACATCTCCACCTCGGTGAATGACCCGCTCTTTAGCGCGTCCGAGAAACGTCCCGTGTCAGCAACCCACGAAGCGTGTGCCAATGCGATGAAGTGGTCGTCCACCTCACTCACCACTCCCGCGAAGTAGCTGGTCACTGTCCTGATCAGCACTTTCGCACCCGGGTAAACGACGGATCTCAGCACCGTGCCAGTGATGGGGTTCATTTCACACTCAGAATCGCTCTGAGGATTCTGTTCGTTGTCTTCGTTCGGTAATAGCTTCAGAAGTTTAAGTATTAGCTCTGCATTATCCATGTTTTTCTCTTTCGATTGTTGTTCAATTGGTCTCCCCCATGGTCGTTAGTTGGTTGTCGCTGCCTATTCATCGAATTACATGAGCTTGCCTTTCTCTTTCGATTGTTGTCCAATTGGTTTCCCCAATGGTCGTTAGTTGGTTGTCAGTGACTATTCAGCGAACGACATGAGCTTGCCCGCTCGCTTCTCGAGGTCGATCCGAGTGTCCATGTGTGGGATCGCACGTGCCGACGCAGTGAAACCCTGCACGAGCTGCCACAAGGTGCGACATTCGCCTTCCTCGGCTCTCGCAAACTTCATGGCATCCCTTACCTCAGCGGCGGAGAACTTGGCGCGTTTCGCAACAAACTCACGCATGCTCTTCTCCTCGTCTCCGTCCATCCGGACAGGCAGCATGTAGTCTTGTGCTTTGCGGAGGACTTCCTCAATCGGGGCAGCCGGCGCCTCCACGAACTGCTTCAGCGCTGGCGTCCCTTCGGTCTCGAACCGGTATGGCCCACCGGACGAGTGGCGGATGATGATCTTGTTTACGTCCTGCGCACCCCAGATCAGATGGTTCCCACAGACCTGGTTGAATAGGAACGTCATCAATCCGAACGATCGCGAGCCAACCTCGCTGTTCCACATGAAGAACCCCCGGTTGAGTTTGGCCCGAGGCCCAGCTTCCAACAGTGAGCCGCCGTCGATCATGAACATGAACACATCACGATCGGAGGCGTAGAGACCTGACGGCCTTGGCTCCGTGCCTTTGTGCCCCATGTAGTCGCCCGCCGCATAAGCCAGTGGGTTGTGGAACCGCCCATTGGATCGCTCCACGATGTGCTGGCATGCCTTGACACAGTCAGCGTCCCATATCCGTCCGTAAGTAGTCGACGTGACAGCCTGCAGCGTGCTGAGCTGCTCGGTGTCATTATCAGGCTGGACAGTCATGAACTTCATCGTTTCCCGTTGGGTTGCCAGCCCGTAGGTCAGGTTGGCTCTGATCAGGACATCCGGAAGATCGCGCAGGTATTTCGCTGGCGCCCCAACCAGATTGCAAGTCTGGCCAAAACTCCAATGAGTCCATTTCGATTCGGATGTTTCGCCATTGATCACCAGCTCGCCGGTCGCCTCATGCTGCTTGACCTGAAGCTTGTCCGTTTCAACGTGAACCTCACGTGATCGGGTTCGCCGTGAGGCGCATGCGTCGAACAGGGATTCGAGGTCGCTGTAGCGCTCGTCTTCCGGGCGGCTTGCCCATTGCCGGTACGCCTCCGAGGTGCTTACCGATGCGCTGTCAGGCGTCAGTGCGCCTTGTGTGGGTTGTCTTAGTGTATCACTCATACTTATTCTTGCCGGATACGGTCCGGTAACCGCCAGTTCAGAGGCGACACAGGCCTGTGCCGCAACGACTCATCCCTGGATAAAGCCTTCATCACCCCGGCCTGAGAAACGAACGGTCTCCAGCCAAGTATTTCTGGAACAGGAGAATACGATCGTTAGGGTTGCCCGAGTTGCTGATCGTGTCGGTAAGAAACGACAGCAGGGATCTCTGTCTGTCTAGTTCATCCTGAAGGGTGCGTATCCGACCAGCTCTCGGTGTGATGTCGGCGCCCGGAGACGGAGCCCATGGCTGCGTGCTCTCGAGCGTCATGTGCGTCGCCAGCTCCTGGTCGAGGCGAGCCATTGTGTTCCATACGTGCTGGCGTGCAGCCTGCAGCATCATGTGAATGTGTTCTACTTTGATTTCCATTACCTTTAGTTATTGTCGTGGTTAGTTCTGGATTTGATTCGAAACTCTGGAATGAGTTCCGGTTGACGGGCAGCGATTCTTTCCGGTTCGTTGCTCCCCAATTGAACTACGAATAGGTCGCTGCCATTGGCAAACATGATAGCCCCTGCCATCCAGGTTGGCTTGGACATGAAGAACCTTTTCTCAGTGTTGTCCGAGCCACGGCGTAACAGGATGGTGTTTTGCTTTAACAGGTTCATGCGGGATCGTGATCGCTTCTGTTCTTCCATCCCCTATACTCGTGGGCCAAAATACACCCGTCACGCAGCTCGCGGTCAGTGAAGCGGTGACTCATCGGCTTGTTATTCAGCCAGTCCATATAGTTCTCCCAATCTCGTCCGAGCGCTTCGGTCTCGATTCGGAGTGCTGATTCAATGTCTTCTGGTGGTGGTCTCATGATGGATCGTAAACCTTTAGCGATTCCCATGTGGGGATATCGTTATCCACCCCTCGCTCGTTCGTATCTTCCCTGCGTCTGCGCATCTCCTTGTAGTAGCAGGTCTGGCATACTATGGTGTTGCCTCCGCCACCGGTTGGTAGCAGCCTTACTTCTCTGGGGGTTGCGTGATTGAAGTCACAGTAATTCATTCTAAAGCCTTTCCATCGATGAAGTCCTGGTGCGGAACGAACTTGGTTTCGCACCCGGTCTGAGTGATCTTGTTCACCGTGACGCAGCCCGGCTTGTGTTCGTGGCTTGCTTGTTCAAGGCCCCGCTTCATTACTTCGGCCGGCGACTGACCCAGGTCGAATCTGGTATCCTCACTGCCAAGGCCCTTGAATTTCTCGAGCTCCTCTTCGTGAATCCACACTGCCCAGCTCGTATCGAACTGTCCAGTGCTGTCGATCTGGAATAGATACCGACCGATCCCTTGCTTCTCGAGTGCCTTGGCTACCTTCTCCGGAGAATCGTCTTGGTGCGAATGGAAGCCGGTCTCGAAGTCGGTGTCTATCTTGTGATAGCCGTGTTCTGATGGGTCGATATCATCAGAGGTAACCGCCTTGTTGTGGTCGCCTTCGATGCTCTCCAGATACGTCTCGTGGTCAAGGCACTCGGGACAGACCAGATCGCAATCAGTCTCCCACACGAGCGATGGTAGCCAATCGTAACCGTCCGGTGACGTGCGGTAATACTTGTAGCACTCGCCGCAAGCAGACCATTCGTCCGACCACTCAATCTGGAGGCCTCCCTTCTCGAAGATGGCGGCCAGACGCTCCATGGTTTTGTCTTCCTCACCAACGTAGCCCTTGTCTTTTACCCACGCCCTGACACTGTTCCAATTTGCGAACGCTGTCAGTGTCTCGTTATCATAGCCTCGCTCGCCTACTTCTCCGAACTGTATCTCCTCAATCCTGTTGAGTGCTTCCCTTCCGGCGACGGAGCGAGCGAGCTCCAGTATCCATTCGATTCGTTCCTGGTTCATCATTTGTTAATCTCCTCTATCACTGATCTTCTGGTTGCTTCAAACTTTTCAATCTCTCTGATCTGATCTTCGATTTGGTCTCTGTAGACCCGACCCTTGTCATTAACTGGCGCCATGATCGCATAGGTATCATCGACCAGTTCCATTACTTCGACCTGGGAACCCACTCCGGTGTAAACCCATCGCTCGGCAGGGGAGTTGCCAGTTGGGCCGCAATAGCCGACATAGGGCACCCCTTCGATGTGCGGTTGCGCTACCGTGGTGCCGCTTTTCCAACGCAGGACGCTAACATTGACATCTCCTTCAGCCTCATCGAAGTCACTGAACTTCTCGATGTCCTTCGTCCTTACAGTGAGTTCAAAATACGCCGTGTTCATGTTCTTGTGGGTTATTCTTCATGATCTCGAGTGCTTCTTCCGTTGTCACAATGTCTGTCGGCGGGCATTCGCCAAACCACTCCGGTGGTGGGCAGTATGCCCAGACTCCGCTCTCGTCCGGTGAATCAATGTCTCCCGCGCCGGGAGCACACGGTGAACAGAACTTTACGCAGCGGGCATGTGTGCTTTTCGTCACAAAGAGCTCAGTGTTGTCGAATGCGGTATGCATCACCAACGTCTCGGATTTATACTCGTAGCCTACCGGTTCATGAGGATAGGCATCCTCCTCATCTGTTAGGGTGCTACACTCTGGACACGAGAACCTGCCTGAATCGTCCGGCGACTCGTAATCCATTTCATGCTGGCAATCCTTGCAGACAGGAGGCCCGAAGACTGGGTCTAGATCATCCCATATCCATGGCGACAGGGCGTTGCATGCCACCACTCCGAAGCGAATGCCATTTGATGTGTCGATGTTTGTTATTCCTCGTCCGTAGTCTATTCCTGTACTCATTCTGTGTCCTTTGTTACTTTTATTGTGCCGCACACGTTCCCGTTGCGGTCCCTTAGTTGATCCTCTGCCTCCTCATGTTTACACAATGCCTGAGGCCTGACTAGTTGGTGCTCAATCTTGGGGGCAAGCTGGGCTACCACATGCTCAACATCGCCCATGTCATTCGCGAGAAAGCTGATTGCTACTCTCATAGAATTATCGTTTCGTAGTATAAATGTGTTGGCTCCTTGAAGTAGGTGACCGCTTCACCATTGGGTTGGACGTGTACCCACTGCTTACCTTGGGTCTGCCATAGGTTGGCCTGGATCTTCTTTCCCTCGAAGGTGAAGGTGCCGTTCTTGGCTTGGATTGTTATCGTGTGGAAGTGCTTTCCTTTCCTCATTGTTTGCACCTCTTCACCCGAGCGTAGTCGCCGGAGCTCCTGTAGTAGGTGCCGTAATACTTGCAACCATTTGTCCCGGTGACCCACACCGCGCATCGCTCGGATGACTGCCCGAACGCCGGGACTCGATATGGCTTGCCGAGCGTCACGTCCCCTAACGAGTCACCCATCCACGTCGTAGCCTTCCCTTTCTCTACGTCAATGTATAGGAAGTATTCGGATGGAGGGTCATGCACCCAGTCAAACACTTCCGCTAACGATCTCTCTTCGTTCGTCACTACGCAGTAGCTGGGCTCTGATCCAGCTTTCCAGCTCGCCCAGTCTGATCTGTTTCGGTGGCGCATCCGAGCAATCCACCGGTAAAGGTTGGCGAGTCGGCGCTGGATGTCCTTTCTCTGTTCTTTAGTGATCATGATTGGTTACCTCCGGTCTCCTGAACCACTTGCTTGCTTCGTCTCTATCTGTCGTTGTTTTCACTATCACTGCCATATGCCGTCGGCTGTCGCAGCCAGAGAACTCGCACCACTCAGGAGCTAACTTGTCAGACACCGAAGACCACCGTGCGCCGCGCTCGCATTCGAACAGCGTCCATACTGGATCATTCGATACTCCCCGGCTCTTCATAGTCATGCTCCTCCTCCTCATGGTAGTCACCAGCTGCCAGCCATGTTAGCCGACGAATGTTAGCGTCACGGTCGGCAAGCTCTTCGGCATCCCATGCCCCGTATTCTCTCAGCTCCAAGACCATTGCCTCGTCAGACACATGAGCCAATCGCTCACGCATCTCAGGCAACCAATGCTCGACATCCTCATCGCATGCACCGACATGATAACAATCCATCGCTGCCTGTTCCGGCATCTTGAATTCTATGCGTCCCGAGCCGCTCGACCACCAGACCTCAGCACCCGGTATTGGTTTATTTTTCATTGCAGCTGTGTAAGAGTTTGTCTAGATCGCTGATCGTTTGTTCGAGTTGCGCATACTCATCCTTCCTGCCTTCCAACGACCAATTCCAACACCGGTTCCGGTATGCATACAGATAGTAGCGAAGTTGCCGCAATAGGTCGACCGGAACCAGGAGTGGTTCAGTTTTCATTTGCCTTCACTTCGTGTTTATCTACCAGTATGCTGCTGTCCCCCCATCTACCGTCAATCGGGGAGACAAACCATTTACCGGATGCCACTGCACCCGGAATGTTTGTGGGCATGTCCATTCGCACCTGTTGCCCTTCCTCCAGCCGGAGGCTAGTCCCTAGGAGAGAGACCTCGCTCATCATCGTCCCTGTCATTCGCTTCCTCCTTCGCTTGTATTAATAGCTCTATCTGCTCGTCCGTAGCTTGCACGCCAGCTATCTCGCCAACCTTTTGGCCGGTCGTGGTAACGTGTACCGCACAGAATCGTCGGCCCCGCCCTCGGTCAATTCGCACCAGTATTACATCGTCCAGTGTCATTCTTTTGTTTCCTTGGTGGTCTGCTCTGACGTGAGGTAGGCTTCAAGCCCCGTTTGAAGGCCGCATACTCCGCCAGAAATTGCTTCATGCGCTGTTGCGCTGTCGTTAGTTTTGGTTCCACTTCATGGCCCTCCCATTAGTATCTGTTGCTGCTCGGTTCTAGGTGCCTCATCCAATGACATCAATAGCAGTAGGGCTGCCACCAGGCACAGAATAGCAATCAGTATGTTAGTCATCCCAATCCTCATTCACTTCCTCCCATAGCCTGCATGCTTCGTTGTCTACATCCTGCAATTTCTCCCAAAAGTCCTCTACAGGAAACGGATACGGCAAGGTGACCGGCCCGACTTCTGCATCGGACCCTTCGACAATGCTCCCGATCACCACTCCTCCGTCGACCTCACGAATCCACGCCCCACATTCGGTGGTCTTGAAGATCTCTTTCTTTAGCACGGCCATGCCTTCGACACCGAACACTCTGAACAGGTCTTCAATCTTGCGGATCATCATGTCAGCCTGCCTGTCCTGTGTTTGGTTCCGCTTCGTTTCGCCGCAGCATCATGGGCCTTGGCTTTGCGCACAAGTATGCTGCATATGCATAAGCACGCCACTAGAAATATCCATCCTTCGTAACTCATAATCAATAAGCAGGACGGGCAGTTGCCTGCCCGCCCCTTTTCTCAGCCGAAATTCGGCCGGTTTCGTAGGTGACCCTACTTAACCGACACTGCCCTTGACAGACGCCCAGGGCGTCAGGCTTTCGCCCCTTGTCATGCTCGCTTTGAAGGGCGGACATGACTACGGCACGCTTGAGGCCGCCACTCAGCGGTAAGCACGCCGCGCTTGTTAGACTCGGGTCAGTCTCATGGTCGGGTTGTTAGGGTAAATTGGTTTCCCTTTCTGGATGGCGGCCGTGGTTGTCGGTTAAGCCTACTGCCATCGAAGTAGGCTAGGATCCGCATAGGGCTAACCTTTCCGCACTCACGGCTTACGGGTCTGCAACCATGCTTTGCAGTCGGGACATAGCCTATCATCTTCCACCACTTCATCATTGCATTCGTCGCACAGTTCCTCAACTAGCACGGGCTCTTCCAGCACGAGGTTTTGCGACACATCGTCAAGGCAATGGTCTTGCGCTTCCTCTTCTGTATCGCCGTCACCGATCAATTCAATTCTCCATGTGTATCTCCTCATGACTCCTCATTAGTTAATCTTTTGACCTGTACCACTCAGCTGCCACCAGGCTGTAGAGCGCATCAAGGTGCCCTTCTAGCTCCGACTTCGCCCATCTCGGAAGCTTAGTCTTGCCAATGATGCGATACTGCCAGAGCCGAGCCGCTAGAGTGAAAGCAGTCGGCTCTTTCTTGCGCAGAAGAGCCATGTGGTAGTCCGTCAGATGCTGATCCTTTACTTCTCGAAGCAGATTCAAGATCCTTTGCTGTCTCATTGTTTTCTATGTTTGACTTGCGGTCAATAGTTCGCCTGTCCCCGAGCACCAGTGACTGTAAGAATCGCGTCGCATTTCCGCGTCTGGGTGGTGCATTAGTTCCGAGAGATAGATTAACTCATCTTTTCGGATTCGGTAGTATTCCGATGTTTCAACAGCGTAATAATACCAATCTTCTGAGTTTGGTAGCCGGATGGCTTGCAACTTTTCGATGCCTTCCTGAAGTTTTTCTTCTTCTGTCATAGTCATTGCCTCTCCAATCCGAGGGTGTCATCTTCCCACCCGTGGGCGATGGCATCTACCATCGACTCCACCATTCTTTCACCACGGCCATATCGCAGCATGGTGCGCCTGATCTTGCGCACCCTCGCTAGCGAGACACCGTGGTATTCAGAGGCCCATCGAGTCGTTCCTCGATGATGAATGCCACACTCTAACAGTGTGGTTGCGATTGATGTTGCTTGTTGTCGCGTCATCATACGCCTCCCTTCGTCACTGCTTCGGCGTGCGTCTGCTCACGCAGCACGACCTTGCCAACCCAGACTTTCCGGCCACCTGACAGCCGCTCAATCAGTAATCTCGGCGTGGTCTTCATTGAGTGCTTTCCCTACCTCTCGTAGCATGCCGTCCGATACTTCTGCGAGCGCATTCTCGAGCTCGCATAGCATTTCGTCGGCCTCTGGAGTCTCCAACCAGCGACGCCACCCTCGCCCCCATTCAAGGAGGAACTCCTCTATCTTGCTCGTCTTCATATTCTTTCCAACTTTCCGAGTAGTTGTTTCACCGCTTCCGATGGTCGAATGCCATTAAATGTTGCTCCCTCCCGCTCCTCTGCTAACGCATTGGCAAGGACACGCAGATTGCAGGACAGAGTCCCCAGCACATCATTGCGCGTTACTCCATCCGGGGGGCTCACTTCCCCTATCGTTATCAGGATGTCGGTCGCTATCGCGCTCACCGTGTGCGGCAGGTTTGCTTTCGTGCTCGCCTTCATAGCACGAGCCCGTACAGAAAGCAGCATGTCAGTATCAATGCCGCTATTAGTTCTTCGTATGTCATGTGGTGTCCTTTCGATGCGGTCGCTACGTCTCTACTCAGTCGCATACAACTCGCGGTCGCAGCGATAGACGGTGACGGTTCGGATGCGCATCCATGTTTTTCCGGTAGTGGCGTCGCGCTTGCGAAATCGCGCCGGCTTGGTCTTCCGCTGAAACGTAGAGCCCACAACTCGTGAGCTGTTTCCCTTGCCGGTCGATTTCTCGGATGTCTACGCGCCATTGAATAGTTCTCATAGTGGGACTCATACTCTTTCCTTTCGATGTGGTCGCTAGGTTTGGTTGTTAGGCGACGTGATTAGCCATTCCATTCGAGGTAACGCGCAATACTTTCTAGCTCGGTCTCGAAGGCGTTCACTACCATATACTCAACGCCGCGCATGGCGTTGATCGATGTGGTTAGTTCCGGGATGCGCTCAAGCGCATACTGTCGCAATCGACCGGTTTGCTGTTCAAGGGCTATCTCACCTATCCTTAGCTTTGCTGTCTCACTTTTGCTCATATTTCCTTTCATCGCTTCCGCCCGCTAAGGTTTCCCATCGCTTCCGCTGCAGTTCCGCTAAGAATTCCGCATCGCGGAGCGCATCAACCGCATCGCGACTGTCCAGCCTTTCGATCGCTTCCTTCAGCCAGTAGCTTACCGTCGGAGACCGCAGTAGCGACCGCTTCCTTTCTTCGTATCGGCTCATCACTTCCTTTCAGTTGAGGAGAACCCGACGGGTATTGCGTCCAGCACCTTACCGTGTGCGGCTCCGTTTCCGTGTCACTGTTTCTGTGTCCATCGGTACGCATTGCCACGACTGCGTGCGCTTTGGCCTGCCCCGTCCACTCGACGTGGTCACGCAGTAGGTTTTCCCGTCTGGTTCTCGTAATCAATCACTCTCGTAGAGCTTTTTCGTTTGCTTCCGAATCCAAATTCTCGCTTTCTCCCGCTCTTCATCTGGCAGCCGGGAACGATCGGATTCGACTTCGTTCTTTAACAGTAGCTTTTGAATTGCTTCGTTCGTGCTCATCACATACTACCTTTCATTCGCGCTACATGGTCGCTAGGTTTGATCGTTAGGGAGTCCACCTCCTAGGCTTTCAGCAACTTGAGCGTCCGCAAACGACGGATGGCGTCTTTCTTGCCTTGCGCCTGACCCAGAAGGAACCCGCGTTCCCTTGGTGTTCTTGGATGTTCGTAGTCCTCGCGCTCTGCCTCCGCTTCGTGGACTGATATTTCGATTTCTAGGCTTTCTATGATGCTATCGATTGTCATATGTTCCTGCGGTTAATGTTAATAGTCGCTAGGTTTGGCTGTTAGGGAGTCCACATCCTAGGCTTCCAACAAGCCAGCTTCCTTGAGCATCTCTTCCATGCGGTCAAGCTTGCGTTTCAGCTCATCATTCTCGGCTGCCAACTTTTCAACCTTTGCCTTGCTCGTGCTCGGTTCCGACGGTGGTAACTCTTGCTTGAACGTGAAAGAGATTCGGTCTCCTTTAGCGTTCTGTCGAATCCCGAGACCGGTGAAGTCGGATCTTGAGGAGAGTGCGCCTATCACGCCCGCTTGGACGGTTTTCAGGTGATCAGTCACTTGCCGGTGGAGCCACTTTGCCTGACTTCCTGTCAAATCGTGACGGTCCTTCATCGCTTTTCGCGAACAAGGCGTCAGGCTCACTGCCCCTGTCGACGTTTCCCGACTTGCCAGGCAATCATTCAATGCAATGTTTGCCTTGCCTACGGTAATTCGCACGTCTCGCGTTTTCACCGCAATCATGGCGTTAGCGTTGATCGTCGAATCCTCATTCTTCGTAACGGTATTTTCACTCATTAACAATTCCTTGGTAGTCGGGCAGTCTAGACTCACCGCGAGCCTTACCAGACTGCCCGATCCAAGGAACGGTTGAATGAGACGCCTCAAGCAATCATTACGTTCGTGGGGAGCTATCACTCGCCCGGTTCCGACTACTCTTGAGGGAATGGCATGACCTGTTCCTGGCGTCTAACCCGTTCCTTAAATCCGTGAGAACCCGCCTGTTTTATAGCTCGCGCTCACTACGCTTCGGTTTTACGTACTGCCCCAGCCTCGCTACCGGTGAGATTCCTACTCACTTCGTCGGCGGTGTTTCCACCCTTTCGACTCCCACATAGGGACCGCGATCAATTCTTCGACAGATAACCTACACTGTAGCAGTAGGGGCACTCGTTCAAGCTTGGCACATGCCGTTGTCGGCCAGAGGCTTTGCTTAGTTCACTGAACTTAGTCTAGTGGACTAACTTCGTGTGATCTGCCACCGTTGGCTTGGCTTTCCGTTTCCGGATTTGCCGCTGATGGCAACAATGAGACCGGATTCGCGGCACTTCGACGATCGGAAACGATAGTGTCCCGCGCACGTAAGGGATGCCGTAAGCGCCTCAACGGCAGGCATTTGCAGAACCGAGGAGTCATCGAACTTCTTGAAAAACATAGGGAGACGCACGCGATACGCACGCGCAGGGGGAGGTAGGGGGGGATACCCCACCATGGCCACTTCATCTATAATGGGTCCCCTTCACACATTCTAATGAAAAAAAGAATCCCTTCTAATGACCAGCAGAAAAGTAAGCTGATCGGATAGGACTACCGACCCAATCGTCAGGGTCGAAATCACGGATGAAGATTCTATGAGTCATGAGAGGGATGTGGCTGAATTCGGAAGGAGGGGAATCATGGAACAGGAAAGCGATGGTGTGGTCGGTCGCGACGAGGCCTGACGGATAGACCGAAACGGATGTGTTACCGTCAGCATAAGTTGAGAAGAGCACGTCCATTTTCAGAAGAGGTAATCGAGGGCTTTCATGGCCTCATTTGAGCGTCCTCCCTGAGAGCGTTTGAAAGTGCGTTTGGCTACCTTGACATTGGAGAGGCCCTTCAAATGGA
>Ga0224508_10000151_pt1 | contig 73228 bp, 74 predicted proteins | sample SF_Jan12_sed_USG_4_FD_170157 | JGI IMG/M metagenome (GOLD analysis project Ga0224508, IMG submission 170157) | Sediment microbial communities from San Francisco Bay, California, United States - SF_Jan12_sed_USGS_21 | ecosystem: Environmental > Aquatic > Marine > Sediment | place: USA... | reverse complement strand
GCCGCCGCCTGTGCCGCCGCCGCCACCGCCGCCGCCTTCGCCGCCGCCGCCATCACCGCCGCCGCCGCCGCCGCCGCCGCCGTTACCGCGGCCAGGGTTGCTTGGATCCGAGCCCCGGTCGTCGTCTTCGCCTTGGCCTTCCTCGCCGCCATTGCCGAGGCCGTTATTGCCGCCGCGGCCATTGCCGCGCCCGCCGCCACGACCGTTGCCGTCCTGCTCGTCCGCGTAGGCTGCGACCACGCCAAGAGTCACTTGGCCTTCGGGCGAAACGGTCGCTCCATAGGGCAACATCACCGCGAACAGCGCGATGGCCGTGCCGCATTTCAGCAGCTGGATCGATTTCTTCAGACGCATGTTCTCACACATCACGCGCTCCCCCCAAACTTCAGAGCAGTATGAGCAAAGGTAATCCGTGCTACGGCGACAGACGCGATTGGCCAGAAAGCATTCCCACCGGCGCGGCGAAGCCGCAAAGCCAGACCACCCTCACTTGCGAGAGAGGCTGGCCCACCAGCGTGGCAGGATATGCTTAAGCAATCGGTCACAAATGATCCTTCTTCCTCTTTGAGCCTACCACGAGAATCCTCACTCACAGAAGTCAAGATCCATGGCAAGACATTCATATAACGAGAAAAAGTGGCAAATATATGTAGCAAATCCCAACCTGGGAACGCCACGGGTAGCAAGTTCTCAGCGCATTTCTCGCCGTGGTTGAAGCCATGGCGCGTGCGCACGGTTAGCCCGCGCCCAATCGGCGCTCGTTGAAGCGTAATAGACTGGCGAAACCGTTCCATAACACGCTCACTTCCAGCCATTCGAGATCACGTCCTTTTCCTCGTTTGCGTCGAGGTCGGGACTGGCCTGGGCGGCACTGCCGCTGAATTCAGGCTTCTTCTCTTTAGGATCCGTGGCGCCTTCATCCGATTGATCGGATTCAGGTTTTTGTTCCTGAGACGGCTTTGCCGCATCGGTCGATCCGGCCGCGATCACCAGCGCGCCGCTGCGCGACGCATTGGTTCCATTGGAATAGGGTGCGGCGGCCGCGGGATCGGCAAATGCGCGGGTCTCCCCCGTCCCGTACGCATTGCCATATGCCCCCGCGGCCGCCGCCTCTTCTGCCACGATACCGAACGCACCGGATCCTGTGGTCACCAGATCCGAGTACCGCGCGCCGATCTGGCCCGGGACAGGTGCCAGAACGATCACTTTGCGCGGGAATGTACCGGAAGCGCTCTGCGCGCGCGTCGCAGCCGGGATGGCTTGTGCGGCCGCGTCGAACTCGCCCCAAGTTTGTGCGCCCGAGGCCGGACCGGCCACTGGGACATGGGCGTCCACTTGTAGGTGATCTTGCGCAAAGGCTTGTGGCAGTTGGATAAAACCTCCCTGCGACGCATACGCCGCATGGGCCCAACCGATGACGCCGAGCGTCATGGCCAGGGCCTTAAGCGAGTGCTTCGATACGCGAATCTCACACATGCGGTTTGGTTTACAGCAAAGTTTCATCATATCGAGAACACCCACCCGCCATATTTCTTTCCCGATCGCAAAATTTTTTTGAAGGATTTCTTATTCACGGGTGTTATCCCATCAAGCAGGCTTGGAGGGAAATGGCGAGTTAGGGGCGTGGATCCACAGATCGAGAAGGAGATAATCGCTCTCCTGCCGCGTCTGAGACGGTTCGCGCTAAGCTTAACAAGGTCCGCGCCGGCAGCCGACGATCTGGCTCAGGCAACCATCGAACGGGCCATCGCCAATCTCGACAAGTGGCAGCCAGGCACCCGCCTGGACAGTTGGATTTATCGGATTGCGCACAACCTCTTCAGGAACGAGGCGCGCAACCGGTCGTCCAGGGACGAGAAACACGAGGCTATCCTCGCGGAATCGGATCAGTCCCTGGATGGCGTAAGGGCGGCGGAGGCGCGGCTCGAGTTCTCGGCGGTAACCGCGGCGATCGCGGAATTGCCGTCGGAGCAGCGCCAAGCCCTGCTTCTGGTGGCGGTGGAAGGCCGCAGCTACCAGGAGGCGGCGGAAATAACCGGTGCAAGCGTCGCTGCGGTGACGAGCCGGATTGCAAGAGCCCGCGAAGCGTTGCGGGAAGTGGTCGAGAGGAGCGGCTAACGAGATGAGCCTGGAGATGGTCGAAAAACTGTCGGCTTTCCATGATGGCGAACTCGGCCTGGACGAGACGTCCAAGCTGCGCCGCGCGCTGGCCGATGACGCCGATGCGCGGGCGCTGCTCGAATCCTTCGACCAAATCGATGACGCGGTGCGCGATGCGTTCGACGCCGAGCTCGATCAGCCGGTGCCGCTGACGTTGGCGCGGTCGGTGCGCGACGGGTTCCGGGCGCGCAAGCGCCGCGATATCGGCACGACCGTGGTGCGCTGGGTCGGCCCGATGGCCGCGGCGATCGCCATCGTCGTCGTCGGCCATTTCTACAGTCAGTTCCGCACCGAGCAAGCCTTGGCGCAGCAGCAGGCGCAGATCGCCGCGCTGACCGACAAGGCGGTGCAGGACGCGCTCGAATTCGCGCTGAGCGGCTCGGAAGTCACCCTGGCCGACCAAAAGCTGGCCGGCGCTGTTTCGATCACGCCGACCCGGACCTACAAGAGCGAGAGCGCCCATTGGTGCCGCGAATTCGTCGAGGAACTTATGGTCGAAGGCGAGAAGACCGTGCGCTTCGGCTTGGCCTGCCGCGAGGATAGCGGCGAGTGGCGCCGCGTCGAAACCCGGCTTGAAGGCAACCAGACCCCGCCGGTCGGTCGCAGCCTCTGATCCGTCTGGGCGGTTAAGGCCGTCATTCTCTCATCTTCAATTGAACATCTCGAAGCGGGGTAGGTGCGCCCGCCGGGTTTGCATTGCACCCCCTGGTGACTAAGAAGGTCGTCATGGGATGGATTCGGATAATCCGGGGGCTGGCGCGTGTCTTGGCGTTCGCATTGACACTCGGCAACCTGCCGGCGCAAGCCGAGACGCCGCCGAATATCCTGGTCATCGCGGCCCGGCTTGACGGGATCACGACCCTGGACCCGCAGGAGGCCATCGGCGCGGCAAGCGCCGATCTGCTGAACAATATCTATGGCGGGCTGGTCGCATTCGACCCAGCCGATTCCTCCAAAGGCGCTGTCCCCGACATCGCCGAAAGCTGGGATGTTTCGGATGACGGGCGCGTTTTCACTTTCAAGATCCGGCCCGGGCTCAGCTTCGCCTCGGGCAATCCGGTCACCGCCGAGGATGTGGCTTTTTCACTGCGCCGCGCGGTCGCGATGAACAGGGCAGGCGCGCCGATCCTGACCCAGTTCGGCCTGACGGCAGATAACATGGAAGAGACGCTGGTCGCTGGGGACGACATGACCTTCCGGCTGACCACGGATCAGCCATATGCGGAATCCCTCGTCCTGAACAGCCTTACCGCCACGGTTGCTCGCATCATCGACAGAGCCCTGGTCAAGCCGCGCGCGCAGGGCAGCGATTGGGGGAGCGGTTTGCTCAGGAAAAGGGCCTCCGGCTCGGGCCCCTATCGGCTGGTCACTTGGACCAAAGGGCAAAGCTATACACTGGATGCCAATCCCGGTTACTGGCGCGGCACCCCGGCGATGGCGCGCGTGATCGTACGCCACAGCGTGAAATCCGAGTCCCAACGCCTTTTGCTCGAGCGGGGCGATGTGGATATCGCTCGAAATCTGGCGCCAGAGGATCTCAACGCCGTCGCGTCGGATCCGGCGCTGGCGATAGACAGCGGTCCCCGTGGCCGCATCCTCTATCTGGCGCTCAATCAGAAGCACCCAGTTCTGAGCGACCCGAAGGTGCGCGAGGCGCTCAAATACCTGGTCGACTATCGGGGCCTGGCCGAGACTGCGCTCGCGCAGCGATTCCGGGTCCATCAAAGCTTCATCCCAACCGGCCAATTGGGCGCGCTGGACCAGGCGCCTTACGCTCTCGACGTTGCAAAGGCCAAGACGCTGTTGGCGGAGGCCGGGTATGGAGACGGGTTCGCCGTAGAACTGATCCTGCGCGATGCCGGGGAGGTGACGGCGATCGCCGAGAGCCTGCAGAAGACCTTCGCCGAGGCGGGCATCATCCTGGTTGCAAACATAGGTGATGCGGCGGAGGTCCTGGCGCGATATCGGGGGCGCGAGTTTGATATCTATTTTGGCGCCTGGGACACGGGGCTTCCAGACCCGGATGGCAATGCGCGCGCCTTTGCGCACAACCCCGACAACAGCGACGAGGCCAATCTCACCGCCAAGCTCGCCTGGCGCGTCGGCTGGGACATTCCGGAGATGACGCAATTGACCGACATGGCCGCCGCGGAGCGCGATCCCGCGAAGCGGGCGCAACTCTATCTCGACCTGCAACGCGCGTGGCAGTTGGATGCGCCCTTTGTGCCGATGTTCCAGTCGATCGCGCGAACCGCCCGCCGCGCGAATGTTTCGGGCTTCCGGACGGCCGGATCGGTCAGCGCCGCCGCTTACTGGGCAGTTGCGAAGGAGTGATGCTCGGCGATCTGGCGGCAGATGCGGATTTGTGCGACCACGGGCAAGGGCGATAAGTGAGCAAGCGGAGCCAGTCATGGACGATCCGGCCCCGGTTTTCGATGGCCACAACGATACGCTGCTGAAGCTGGAACGCGGCGCGCGCGAGGGCGAGCCGCTGGACTTTGCCTCCGGCGCCCCCAGCTTGGACATCGATCTGCCGCGTGCCCGCGAGGCGGGGTTCGCGGGCGGTTTCTTCGCCATGTTCACGCCGGCGATGGACGGCGATGAGCTGATCGGGTTCGAGCAGGACGACAGCCGCCGCTATGCGCCGGTCGCGCGGCAACCCGCGCTGGATTTCACGCTGGCCATGTTCGCCCGGATGCGGCGCCTGGCGGCCGAGCTGCCGGACGATCTGGCGCTCTGCTATTCCGCCGCCGAGATCGCCGATGCAATCGATGCCAAACGCGTCGCCATCCTGCCCCATATTGAGGGCGCGGAATGCATTGACGAGAATCTCGACGCGCTGGAAATGCTCTACGGCGCGGGCCTGCGCTCGCTCGGCTTGGTCTGGTCACGGCCCAATGCCTTCGGCCACGGCGCGCCGATCCATGCGGACGAGCCTTTCGAGCCGGATGCGCCGCTGACCGATGCGGGCCGGGCGCTGGTGCGCGAATGCGAGGCGATGGGGGTGATGATCGATCTGTCGCATCTGAATAAAGGCGGGTTCTGGGACATGGCGAAGATCGCGACCAAGCCGTTGGTGGCGACCCACTCCAACGTTCACGCACTGTCGCCCTGTCCGCGCAACCTGACCGACGATCAACTGAAGGCAGTGGCCGAGTCGAATGGTGTGGTGGGGCTCAATTTCAACGCCGGCTTCCTGCGTGCCGATTGCGAGGACGATCCGAACGTGCCGATGGAGACCCTGCTGCGCCATCTGGACCATATGATCGCGATCCTGGGGGAGGAGGGGGTTGCGTTGGGCTCGGACTATGACGGCTGCTCGCTGCCCTTGGAGATCGCCGATGTGGGCGGCCTGCCGCGGCTGGTCGCGGCCATGCGCCAGGCGGGCTACGGCGAGCCGCTGATCGCGAAAATCTGCCGGGACAATTGGATCGACTTGCTCGCACGAACCATATGAGGTGCATTCTTGACGCCGATCTGCGCTCTGCGTAAAAGCCGGTCCCGTGGCTGGGTAGCTCAGCTGGTTAGAGCGCAGGACTCATAATCCTGAGGTCGAGAGTTCGAGTCTCTCCCCCGCCACCATTCCCTGCTGTTGACGACTTACTCGGGCAGCCCCGCCGCCCGCAGGGCATCGAGATAAGTGTCCAGCCCGTCCGGCTGCTTGGTTGGAAGATTGGACTTGAGGAACGTGGCCGAGAGGCTCGGCAGCTCCTCGATCGCCGTTGCGAGAGCGCGCTTTGCATCGCCCACCCGGCCCGCCTGGACCAAGGCCGCCGCCTGCACCGCGTGGGGCCAGTAGCCATGCGATCTGGGCAATTGCAGCGCGCGCCGGGCCATGAGCAAGGCAGACTCCGTGTCGCCCGCCAGGATATCGGCCAGCGCATGCACCACGAACGAGGCCCAGAGGATCGGGTCGCGTGGGCTCAGGATATCCGATTGCTTCAATGCCGCGCGCGCCTCGTCGAGCCGTCCTGACAGGGTCAGGGCCATGCCTAGGCCATGATAGGCCTGGCTGTAGCTGGGGTTCAGCCGGATCGATTCCTCCAGCGCGGTGATTGAGGCGTCATGATCGCCCTGCATCATGTGGATGCGGCCGATGGCGAAATAGCCGACCGGGTCCTGGTCGTCGATCTGCTGCGCTCGGCGCGCCGCTTCCATCCCCAGCGCCAAATCCTTGGCTGGGTCCTCGGCCCAGCCCATGATCACGCCCTGGTAATAGGCATAGCTGCGATAGCCATGCGCGGTGGCGAAGTCCGGGTCGAGCTCGGTCGCGCGCGCCAGCAGCTCGTGCGCCTTCGGATAGGACTCGAGGTCGTAATTCCACATATGCCATAAGCCGCGCTGATAGCTCTCCCAGGCGTCCAGGTTCTCGGTCGCGGGCGCCGATGCGCGGCTGATCGCGCGGTCGCGCTCGGCCGCCGCGACCTCCGGCTCGACCCGGGCGACGATGGTGCGCGTGATCTCGTCCTGCAGGTCGAAGATGTCCGCCAGCTCGCGGTCGTAACGGTCGGCCCAGACATGACGCCCAGTGGTCGCGTCGATCAGCTGCGCGGTCACCCGGATGCGGTTGCCCGCCTTGCGCACGCTGCCTTCCAGCACGTAGCGCACCCCCAGCTCTTGGGCGATGCGCTTCACGTCCACGGCCTTGCCTTTATAAGTGAAGGTCGAGTTGCGGGCTATCACCAGGAACCAGCGCACTTTCGAGAGGCCGGTGATGATGTCCTCCGAGAGGCCATCTGCCAGGAATTCCTGCTCGGGATCGGCGGACATGTTGTCGAATGGCAGCACCGCGATCGTCAGCCGGTCTTGCCCACCGCCGCTTTCGGTTGGACTTGTCTGATGCACGGGCTCCCCTTCCCAACGCCAGACCCTCAGCGGACCGTCTATATTCTTCAGATTGATCTCGCCAGCGTCGATGAACGTGACGCCAATCTTACCGCGCACCTGGCTGTGAACAAGATCCGAGGCCAGAAGGCCGCTCGGCGGCGCGGCGGCTTCCAGCCGGGCGGCGACATTGACCCCGTCGCCCAGCACATCGTCGCCATCGACAACAATATCGCCCAGATTGATGCCGATGCGGAACTCCAGCGGCGCGCCTGATGCGTCGGAATTGCGTTCGCGCAGCGCGGTCTGGATCGCCACGCCGCACTCCACTGCATCGACTACGCTGGCGAATTCGGCCAGCGCGCCGTCGCCCATCATCTTGAAGATCCGTCCGCGATGCTCGCCGACAGTAACCTCGAAGACGTCGGTCCAGATCGATTTCAATCGGGTAAGAGTCGCCGTCTCGTCCGCTTGGACGAGTTTCGAATAGCCGACGACGTCGGCCGCCAGAATTGCCGCGAGGCGGCGTTCCATTGGGCCCTCCCGTGAACCTGGCGCGACGTTATCGAAGGCAAAGATGATTGACCAGCGGCAAGGCACCGCGCTTGCGCCTTGACCGGGGGCACCTCCGTCCCGCAGATTGGTCCATGGAAAGCGGGCGAACTGGACAAAGGCCGCATATGAGCGCCGAAATCAGCGAGCCGGTGGAGTTGAGCATCGTCGTCCCGATGCTGAACGAGAGCGATATGCTTGACCGGTTCTTCACGCGGTTGGTGCCGATCCTGGAAACGGTCACGCCCGACTACGAGATCCTATGCATTGACGACGGCTCGACCGATGGCACTTTCGGGGCACTGGAAGCGTACCGGGCAGCGAACCCGCGTATCCGAATGATCGGGCTGTCGCGGAATTTCGGCAAGGAAAACGCGCTCAGCGCCGGGCTGGATTTCGCCGCAGGCGCCGCGGTGATCCCGATGGACGCGGATCTGCAGGATCCGCCCGAGATCGTGCCGCAGATGATCGAGAAATGGCGCGAGGGATACGACGTGGTTCTCGCCCGCCGCGCGACCCGCGAGGGCGAAGGGTGGGCTAAGCGAACAACCGCTCATGCCTTCTATCGCCTGATCGGCCGCATGAGCCAGGTCGAGATCCCCGAGAATGTTGGCGATTTCCGGCTGATGGACCGCCGCGTCGTCGAGGCGCTGGCGACCCTGCCTGAGCGGTCGCGCTTCATGAAAGGTGTTTTCGCCTGGCTGGGCTTTCGTCAGGTGGTGGTCGAATACGACCGCGAGCCCCGCGCGGCGGGCACGGTGAAGCAGAACTGGGCGCGCCTCTTCGCCCTGGCAATCGACGGGATTGTGTCCTTCTCGGCCGCGCCATTGAAAATCTGGAGCTATTTAGGGTTTGCCGTCGCTTTCGGGTCCGGGATCTACGGCCTGGTGATCATTCTGCGTACGATGATCTTCGGGGTCGACGTTCCCGGTTATGCGTCGCTATTGTCAGCGACCCTTTTCCTGAACGGGCTGGTGCTGATCGGGATCGGTGTGCTGGGCGAGTATATGGCCCGCATCTTCATCGAGGTGAAGCGCCGCCCGGTCTACGTGATCGCCGAACATGCCGGCGTCTCGGCTTTGGAGGGCAAGAGGTTCGCGACCCGCCGCCTAGCGCCGCAGCGCCCAGAACTTGAGCAGCATGAAGGTAACGACAGGGACCGTCGACAGGATGATGATAAGCGCCAACCAATAGGGCTGCCCTAAGAGCGAGGTCATGACCCAGACGATCAGCTGGTTCAGCGCCAGTCCGCTCAGGGCGACGCTGGCGAAGCGGATGAAGGCAGTGAGGTTCGCGGTCGCGGCGGGAAATGTGAACCGCGTCTGACCGAAGAATGATACGCAGAGCGCCGCGCAGAAACCGAAGAAATTGGCCACAAGAGGCGCCAGCCCGATTCCATCGTGCAGCCCCAGCCCAACGACCACGTGCACTGCGGTTGCGATCAGGCCGACAACACCGAAACTGGAAATTTGTTTGATCGGAAGCATCAGTCAGTCCTTGCATGCGATACAGAGAATCGACACGCCCACCGGGAAGGACCCGTGACGCAGCCAATAGCGTTCAGCCGCGAAAATGCGCCGCAAGAGGCCGTTCACCATAGGACCGGGCGTGCGGTCATCGGGGCGGTCCGCAATGCCCAACAGGTTTTTGAAAAACCTCACGAGCATGATCAATGGGAACAGCAACGTGTTGAAATGGGTCGACTTCTCAATCCGTAGCCCGGCCTCCTGGATAAGAGCCTCGATTTCCTGGCGGGTATAGCGGCGCCAATGGTGGTGGCGTTCGTCATGCCTGGACCAAAGCCATTGATAGGCGGGAACCGAGATCATCAGCCGGCCGCCGGGGCGTAGCAATTCTGCCATCGAGCGCACCGATTCCCGGTCGCGCTCGATATGCTCGACAACGTCGAAAGCGGCGACCAGATCGAACGTTTCCGCCGGATAGGAGATCTGATCGGGTAGGGCGCCAGAATCGACGTCGACGCCCGAGCGCACCGAGGCGACTTGCCGCGCCTGATCATCCAGTTCGAAGGCCGCCAAGTTGCCGAAGCGGCTCAGCATTTCCAGATTTCCTCCTGGGCCGCACCCGGCCTCCAGGACGCGCGCATCCGCGCCCAGGTCCAAGGCCGCGATCTGATCGGCCAGGATCTGGCGGCGCGCGACAAACCACCAGTGTTGGCTGTCCTGCTCGGACATCCGAAGATAGACGTTCCTGTCCATTCCCGCTCCCGGCGCCGACGCGCCACGCGCCAGTTTGGCACGGCCTCTTCGTTTCTTTTTTCGGTGATCCCCACAACCCCGCTCGAAGGACTTATACTGGATTGCGGCTGGGAAAGCGAACCCTGATCCGTCTGACCGGTTCGATCAGTTCGGCAGGCCCGCTGCTCGCCGATAAGTGAACGGGCGAAGCGTCGCGCCCCCGTCGGTCATGCAATACGGCTTGGCGTGGCGTTTTGTCATTTTTTTCAGACCGTTAACGGGTCACGGGGCCGTGATCCGCCGTGAGAATTCCGCGGCGGTGTGCCGGTCCGGCCCGATGCCGTGCCATGCGCCGGTAGACATCTCCGGACCCGGTTGCATTATCCAGCGATGGACGTGCACAGCGCAGATCAGCAGACCGGCGCCACAACGGCCGACCCATCGGTCCTCGGGCCATCCGCGAAGGTCGATGAGATTGCCAAGACGCTCAAAGTTTTGGGCCATGCGGGGCGCCTGCGGATCCTTTGGCATTTGGCGCGCGGCGACCGGTCGGTCTCCGAGCTCGAGTTCTTGCTCCAGCAGCGCCAGCCCGCGGTAAGCCAGCAGCTTGCCCGGTTGCGGCGCATCGGCCTCGTCGAGGCTCGCCGCCAAGGCAAGACGATCATCTACAGCTTAGCTGCCGGAGTCTCCGGGGCCTTGGTGGAGCGGATTCTTGCGATGATCCCCAGCGACCGGCATCCGGGTTAGTCGCCCAGGCGGGCACGCAGGCCCTCGATACTCTTGATCTCCAGCGTCCGGCCCTTGCGCTCGATCAGTCCCGCATCCTTGAGCTTCGACATATCGCGGCCGATCGCCTCGCGCTGCGAGAAAAGCAGCGTCGCGAATTCCTGCTGGGTCGGCAGCGGCTCGATCACCGCCGTTTCGGGGCCCGTACGGCCGGCTTCGCCCAGGCGCAGCAGTTCCGCGATCAGCCGCTGCTCGGCATTCCGGGTGGTAACGGCCGTCATCCGGCTCGAGAGGTGACGGATGCGCTCGACCAGATACAGGACAAAGGCGCGGGTGACGCTTGCGTGGCTGTAGAGCACCTTGTTGAAGTTCTCGGCCGACATGCGGGCGATCCGCACATCTTCGACGGCGAGCACATTGGTCGAGCGCGGCTGGCCGTCGACCGCCGCAAAGATACCGAAGGATTCGCCCGCCGGCAGTTCCGACATCAGGACTTCCTTGCCTGTATCCGTATAGGTAGCGGCCCGGGCGCGGCCCTCCAGGATGAAGAACACGTCGTCGTCGGTCTCGTCCTCGCTGACGATCAGGGCACGGGCGGGGTAGGTCGCCTCGGTCCAATATCTCGCAAGCGCCGCATAGCCATCGGTTCCGCATAGATCCAGCGTGCTGCCCTTTGGGAAGGTCAGGTTGGTGTTCATCGCCATGTCAGCCCCTCCCTTGGTCATGGACAGCAGTTGGCTGACGCCACCACGGTTCCGCAATGAGACTGAAGAAAATCCCCCAAAAGGCCACGGCACCCGGTCGGGCCTCGCAGCCTGTCTGGCATAATAGACCGGTTTGTGACAATCGTCACAGCCCCGATTTACCGTGACGCTTTACCCTCTTTTTGTTCACGACCCGGCACACCCCAGACGCTCTTCGTCATCCCCAGTTCCGAAGCCATGAACCGTTCATAGATGTAATCCAGTGTTGCGTCGTGATTGGCGGGCGGCCAGTGCCAGGGCCGCCCGCCAATTACTTTCAACCGGTCAGCAGAGGCCGCGCAGATCGGTCTCTGGATTGCCGACCGCGTTTGGATCGGGCGAGAGGCCGGCCTCGATCCACCGCTTGCCCTGCATATAGGCCTTCGGGTCGCTGACCGCATCGACCGCGAGCAATGCGATCCCCTGGAAATACCATATCGACTGACCGCCGGGCCGGTGCCCAGGCCGCACGACGACGCTGTCGTAACCAGTGTTGAGCCCAGCGATCTGCAGCCGGGCATCGTATTGGTCGGACCAGAACCAGGGATAGGGCAGGTAGGCGTCCTGGCCGCCCATGATCACGCTGGCCACATGTTCCGCCTGATCGATGGCGTTCTGCACCGATTCCAGCCGGATGCGCGCGCCCTTGTAGGGAAACGAGGCACAGTCGCCGGCGGCATAGATCGCCGGGTCAGAGGTGCGGCAATGCCCATCGACGGCGATGCCGTTGTCGATCTCCAGACCGGCTGCCTCAGCCAAAGCCGCGTTGGGCGTGATGCCGATCCCCATGATCGCGAAGTCGACCTCCAGCTCTTCACCCGTCGAGAGTGCGGCGCTGGCGATCCGGCCCTCGCCGGTCAGCCGCTCGAGCCCGACGCCCTCGCGGATCTCGACCCCGTGGCCTTGGTGCAGCGCCCGGACGAAATCCGAGGTCTCGGGCGCGGCGACCCGTTGGAGGATGCGCGGCGCCATTTCGACCAGGGTGACCTGCAGACCCTTCATGGCGCAGACCGCCGCGGCTTCCAGCCCGATATACCCGCCGCCGATGATCAGCACCCGGCGCCCCGGCTGGACCTCGGGTGCCATGGCGTCCACATCCGCGAGCGTCCGCACGGGATAGACCCCGTCCAGATCCCCTCCGATCGCTGCGGGCAGCAGGCGCGGCCGCGATCCGGTGGTTAATGCCAGCGCATCATAGGCGATCCGATCATCCCCCAGCACCACCTCCCGCGCCGCGCGGTCGATCGCGGCCGCGGGGGCGCCGGTCAGAAGCGTGATCTCATGCTCGGCGTAGAAGGCTTCGGGCTTGAGATAGAGCCGCTCCTCGGCCATCTCCCCCAGCAGGTATTTCTTCGACAGGGGCGGGCGCTGATAGGGTGGCACCGACTCGTCGCCGATCAGGGTGATCGCGCCCGTGAAGCCGTCATTCCGGAGCTTGGTCACAAGCGAGGCTCCGGACTGGCCCGCACCGACAACCACGACCTTCTCTGCCATATTGCTTGCTCCCGCGTGCCGGAGTGAACTCGCGCGAGTGTTGGAGGAGTTGCCCCGACCACGCAATGAAAAACCGGCCGCGCGGCGGCCGGTTCTCGGTATCGTGGATTGCGTTCTAGCTTGCGGTCAGCAGTGGGGTCTTCTTCTGTGACAGGCGCGGGTGGTCCGGCGGCTGGATCTCCAGATCGATCTTGCCGTCCTTGACCCCGACCTTCACGAGACCGCCCTTGGCGAGCTTTCCGAACAAGAGCTCCTCCGCCAGCGGCTTCTTGATCTGCTCCTGGATCACTCGGGCCAATGGCCGCGCGCCCATGGCGTCGTCGTAGCCCAGATCCGCCAGCAGGCTGGTCGCCTGCGCGGTCAGGTCGATCGTCACCCCGCGTTCCATCAACTGGGCCTCGAGCTGCAGGACGAACTTTTCGACCACCTGCAGGATGACCTCGCGCGGCAGCGCGCCGAACGAGATCACCGCGTCCAGCCGGTTGCGGAACTCCGGCGTGAACATGCGCTCGATCGCCGCCATGTCCTCGCCTTCGCGGCGCCCGCGGCCGAAGCCGATCGCGGCCTTGGCCTGTTCCTGGGCGCCGGCGTTGGTGGTCATGATCAGGATCACGTTGCGGAAGTTGACTTGCTTGCCGTTGTGGTCCGTCAGCTTGCCGTGGTCCATGATCTGCAACAGGATATTATAGACGTCCGGGTGTGCTTTCTCGATCTCGTCGAGCAGCAGCACACAGTGCGGGTGCTGATCGACCCCATCGGTCAAAAGCCCGCCCTGATCGAACCCCACATAGCCCGGAGGCGCGCCGATCAGCCGGCTGACCGAGTGCTTCTCCATGTATTCCGACATATCGAAGCGCAGCATCTCGACCGCCATGCAACTGGCGAGTTGCTTGGCGACTTCCGTCTTGCCGACGCCCGTTGGGCCAGCGAACAGATAGCATCCGATCGGCTTCTCCGGCTCGCGCAGCCCGGCGCGGCTCAGCTTGATCGCCGAGGCAAGCGCATCGATCGCCGGGTCCTGGCCGAAAACGACGCGCTTGAGGTTGACCTCGAGCTCGCGCAGCGTCTCGGCATCGTTTTTCGACACCGTCTTGGGCGGGATGCGGGCGATCTTCGAGACCACCACCTCGATTTCCTTCGGTGTGATTGTCTTGCGCCGCTTGTTAGCGGGCAGCAGGTGCTGGGCCGCGCCTGCCTCGTCGATCACATCGATTGCCTTGTCCGGTAGCTTCCGGTCGTTGATGTAGCGCGACGACAGGTCGACCGCGGCCTTGATCGCCTCGCCGGTATACTTGACCTCGTGGTGCTCCTCGAAGAAGGGCTTCAGGCCTTTCAGGATCTTGACCGTGTCGTCGGTCGTGGGCTCCTTCACGTCGATCTTCTGGAACCGGCGGCTCAGCGCCCGGTCCTTCTCGAAGTGCTGGCGGAACTCGTTATAGGTCGTCGAGCCCATGCAGCGTAGCGTGCCCGATTGCAGCGCGGGCTTCAGCAGGTTCGAGGCATCCATGGCGCCGCCTGTGGTGGCGCCCGCGCCGATCACCGTGTGGATCTCGTCGATGAACAGGACCGCGTCCGGGTGCTCCTCCAGCTCCTGGATCACCGATTTCAGCCGCTCCTCGAAATCGCCGCGATAGCGGGTGCCAGCCAGGAGCGCGCCCATATCGAGCGCGAATATGGTCGAGCCCGACAGCACCTCGGGCACTTCCTCGTCGACGATCTTCTTCGCCAGCCCTTCCGCAATGGCGGTCTTGCCGACGCCTGGGTCGCCGACCAGCAGTGGGTTGTTCTTGCGTCGGCGGCACAGCACCTGGATGCAGCGCTCGACCTCCAGCTCGCGGCCGATCAGCGGATCGACCCGGCCGTCGAAGGCCTTGGCGTTCAGGTTGACGCAGAACTTGTCCAGGCTGGTCTCGTCGCCCTTGGGCTCGTCGGCTCGGACCTTCTCGCCGGTATCTGGCTCCTCGCTGCCCCGGACCGGGCGGGTCTCGCCGAAGGCGGGGTCCTTGGCGACCCCGTGGCTGAGATAATTGACCGCGTCGTAGCGGGTCATGTCTTGTTCTTGCAGGAAGTAGGCCGCGTGGCTTTCGCGCTCGTTGAAGATCGCGACCAGCACATTTGCGCCGGTGACTTCCGAGCGGCCCGAGCTTTGCACATGGATCGCGGCGCGCTGGATCACCCGCTGGAACCCGGTCGAGGGCGCGGCCTCCGAGCCGTCGCTCTCGAAGACCAGGGTCTCGAGTTCGGTATCGATAAAACGGGTCAGGCTGGTGCGCAGATCATTCAAGTCGACCGAGCAGGCCCGCATGACGCGCGCCGCATCCGGCTCGTCCACCAGCGCCAGCAGCAGGTGCTCCAGCGTCGCCAATTCGTGGCGCCGGGCATTGGCAAAGCCGATCGCGCGGTGGATTGCGTCTTCCAGCGTTGCGGTGAGTGACGGCATCGACTTCTCCTCTACGCCCGTTCTACGCCCTCTGGCACACCCCTAGGCTGCTCCGCGATCGCCGATGGTTCGGCTCTGGCAGGAGCGCGTCCAGATATCTTACACTACTAAATGTTATCTTGGTCTTGTCTGCGGCGGGATCAAGCGGAAGATGTTGGAAAGCGTATCAAAACTGACTCAGTTAGGTCCGAAGCGGACCTTTTCACGCACGCAGGGCGTAACTGCGCCTATTCCTTTTCCATCGTGCATTGAAGCGGATGCTGATTCGACCGGGCACAGTCCATGACCTGGGTCACTTTCGTCTCGGCGACCTCGAACGGGTAGACCCCGACCACGGCGACACCCTTGTTGTGCACCGTCAACATGACATCCAGGGCTCGCTCCTGGCCCATGTTGAAAAAGCGCTGAAGGACATAGACGACAAACTCCATCGGCGTGTAGTCGTCGTTCAGCATCAGCACCTTGTAGAGCGATGGTCGCTTGGTGCGCGGCTTGGTCCTGACATCGATCGAGGTGTCGTCGCCCGTCTCGCCGTCATCCACACGCCCGTCGTTGTCCCCGCTCAGGAGCGGGCGCAACGCATGGCGGAGATCCGGTGGAATTGTACTCATATCGGCGCTTGCAAACAGTCGGCTTCGGGGGGCGCTTTCGATGCGCTCCCCGCGAATATATGGGAAAGCATGCAATAGAAAAGGGGGCCGAAGCCCCCTGATCCCACTGTCCCCAGGTTGTCCCTAGGCTATTCGATGGCTGGGTCTTAGACCCGGTAGTCCTTCACGCTCTCAACCGCGGCGTTAACGCGTGCGGTCAGAGGTTCGAAGATGTCCTTCGCAGCCGCGGCATACATTTCGTTCAGCTTGGCCGCCTCGGCGACGAAGCCTTCGACCGAAGATTTGCCGTAAGCCGTCTGCTTCTCGAACAGCTCGCTGACAGACTTGCACGCGGTCAATTCCTTGGCAGCGGCCATGCTGTCCTGGTAGGCCTTCTTCTGGTAAGCGGCGATCTCGGCGCTCATGCTCTCGGCCGCCTTGGCGGCAATTTTCGAAGACGCAACAACGGCTTCTACATTCTCCTGGCCGAACGCCGTGGCGGTCTCGATGCCCTTGGTCATCTTCTCGACGCCTTCCTCGACGGTCTTCTGCGCCTCGGCGGTGATGGTCTCGGTGGTCTTCTTGGCGCGAGTCATTTCCTGCAGCTCCTGGTTCAAATGCTGGTCGGCTCGCCCGCATTCGGGCTGCCCTCGTGATGCACAATATGGGGAATATGTTGCACTGCGTCAAGAGGTATTTTTGCGCTGCACAAAAATTCTTCGGCTCGCCCGACAGAAGAAAAGTAAGATTTGGAAACTTTTTGCAAAAAAGTGATTATCAACGGAAAAGCAATCTGTTACCGTGATCTTTAAACAATAAGATCGATAAAGCAGCCGGAAAAGCTGCGATCGAGTAGGCGAATCGCTGGGGTTGGTGGTGATGCAAGCAGTGGCGCGGTGCATCCGGAACGGGGCACTTTTTGCGGCGGTATTGGGTTTGGCCCTTGGCTTGGGCTTTGGGGCGACGCCCGCGGGGGCAGCGCAGTATTCGGCGATTGTGCTGGATATGCGGGACGGCACCGTTCTTTTTGAATCGAACGCGGACCGCCGGCAATCGCCGGCCTCTCTAACCAAGATGATGACCCTCTACCTCGCCTTCGAGGCGGTGGAGGGCGGACAATTGAGCCTTGACCAAAAGGTGCGGGTCTCGCGCCATGCGTCGCGTCAGCCGCCGTCGAAGCTTTATCTAAAGGCCGGCCAGCGGGTCACGATCCGCAGCCTCATCCGCGCCACCGCGGTCAAATCCGCCAATGACGCGGCGGTCGCCTTGGCCGAGGCGATCGGCGGGTCCGAAAAAGCCTTTGCCCGCATGATGACCGCCCGCGCCCGGCAGCTTGGCATGCGGAATACGACCTTTCGCAATGCCTCGGGGCTGACCGCGCGCGGCCATCTGTCGACCGCGCGCGACATGGCGATCATGGGGCGGCATCTGTTTTTCGATTTCCCAGATTACTACAACATCTTCAAGCGCAAGGTGGATCGCGCCGCGGGCAAGCGGATCTACAGCACGAACCGCCGGCTGCTCAGCTCTTACCGCGGCGCCGATGGCATCAAGACCGGTTATACCCGGGCGGCGGGCTACACGCTGGTCGCCTCGGCGCGCCGTGGCTCGAAGCGGGTCGTGGCCGCGCTCTTTGGCGGCAAGTCGTCGCGCTGGCGAAATGCGCGGATGGCGAAGCTTTTAGACAAGGGGTTCTCCCACGCGGCGACCCGCGTCGCCATGGTCGCGCCTCGCGCGCAAAACCCGGCGGTCGCCGCCGCGCCGTTGCCGCCCCCGAGACCGGGCACCAACGCGGGCGCCTTCGCGGTGCTGGCCCAGGCGCTCAGCTCGCAGGCGGTCGCCGCAACCCCGGAATCGACGTCGCGCTATGCGCCGCTTTACACCGTCTTGCCGCCAACGCGGCCTGGCGAGGACGGCGCGGACGCCGTCAGCGCGGCGCTGCTCGGCAACCAGCCCGCCCCGGTGCCGCGGCCCCGCTGGTCGGTCGCGCTCGGTGAATTCTCTCGGCGCGCCGTCGCTGTTGCGCGCCTCACCGAGATCGCCATGCGTGACGACACACCTCTATCCGCCGCCGATCCCGTGATCGACGTGATCGGCAACGGTGGGGCTAAGCGCTATCGTGTCCGATTCATCGGCCTGGCCCAGCAGGATGCGAACAAGGCCTGTGTCGAGCTTCACGCGCGCGGCCGCGACTGCGTTCCGATCGCGCCCAATACCTAAACGCGGCCGGGCTAAGCTCGCCCAATCGAGACATAGTCGAACCCGGCGTCTCGCGCCTCTGCCGGCCGGTAGACGTTGCGCAGATCGACCATCACCTTGCCGCGCATTACCTCGCGCAAGCGGTCCAGATCCAGGGCGCGGAACTCGTTCCACTCGGTCATGAGAACCAGCACATCGGCACCCGCCGCCGCCTCGTAAGCATCCTCCACCCAATCCACCGGGCCCAGCAGGGGCTCGCCCTCACGCCGCCCTTGCGGATCGCAAATCGCGAGCGACGCACCAGCCTCGCTGAGCGACGGTACGATCACCAGGCTGGGCGCATCGCGCATATCGTCGGTGTTGGGTTTGAACGTAACGCCCAGGACCGCGATGCGCTTGCCGTCGACCGATCCGCCCGCCGCCTGCTTGATCTTGTAGACCATTGACGCCTTCCGCGCCTCGTTGGTCTCGACGACGGTCGAGACGATCCGCATCGGCGTGTCGTTCAGCCGCGCGGTCTGGACCAGCGCCTTGGTATCCTTCGGGAAACACGAACCGCCATAGCCCGGCCCAGGATGCAGGAACTTACCGCCGATCCGTCCGTCCAGGCCGATCCCCCTGGCGATGCTTTGCACGTCCGCCCCCACCTTCTCGGCCAGGTCGGCGATCTCGTTGATGAAGGTGATCTTGGTCGCCAGGAAGGCGTTGGCCGCGTATTTGATCATCTCGGCCGATTCCAACCCGGTCTCCAGGATCGGCGTCTCGCGCAGGAACAGCGGCCGGTAGACCTCGGCCATGACATTCCGCGCCCGCTCGCTTTCGACGCCCACGACCACCCGGTCAGGCCGCATGAAGTCCTCGATCGCCGCGCCCTCGCGCAGGAATTCCGGATTCGACGCGACATCGAACTCGGCATCCGGCCGCGCCGCGCGGATACGCCGCTCGACCTCGCGGTTGGTGCCGACCGGAACAGTCGATTTCGTGATCACCACCAGATAGTCGTCGATCTGCGCCGCAATATCCTCGGCGGCCTGATAGACGTAGGTCAGATCCGCGTGCCCGTCGCCGCGACGCGTCGGCGTGCCGACGGCGATGAAAACCGCCTCCGCCCCGGTCATACCGGCTGCGAGATCGGTGGTGAAACTCAACCGGCCGGCAGCCACGTTCTTCGCCATCAAAGCTTCGAGGCCCGGCTCGTAAATCGGCACCTCGCCTTGGTTCAGCCGCTCGATTTTCTCCGTGTTCGTGTCGATGCAGACGACCTGATGGCCGAAATCCGAAAAGCAGACGCCGGAGACGAGCCCAACATATCCGGTGCCGATCATGGCGATTTTCATCCGGTCACTCCGTTTCAGTTGAGACTGTGTTTATTCAATCGGGCCGACGCCCGGCAGGTCCAGCGCCTTGATCATCTCGCGCACCTCCTGGCGCGCGGCCACATGGCTCATGGTCAAGGGCACGGGTCCATTGGTCTTCAGATCCAATAGTGTAAGACCGCTGAGGAACAGCTCGCGGAAGATAACACGCTCCGAGAAACCGGGCACCACCCGAAAGCCGATCCGCTTAGACAGCTCGTCGATGACATTGCCCACCTTGCGCTTGTTGCGCGAATCCAGCGTTGCGATTCGGTTGCGTAGCACCACCCAATCGACCGGCTTCATCCGGCGGGCGGCGCGGCGCTGACGCGCCGACCAGACCATCTCGGCATAGATCGAGGGACCCAACACCCGTCCGTCGACCGGATCAACCCGGCCCAAAAGATCGAAATCGATCAGACTGTCGTTGATGGGTGTGACCAGCGTGTCGGCGGCGATGTGGGCCGCCTCGGCCATCGGCGTCACCGCGCCTGGCGTGTCGATCACGACGAACGCGCAATCGCGCGACAACTCGGCCAAGGTCTTGGCCATCTGCGCCTGATCTTCGGCCGCCGCGTGATCGCGCGAGATCGCGTTCGATGGCGTCACGTTCATCCGCCGTGGCATCAGCAGCGGCTTGCCGATCCGCTTGGCGTACGCGTCGCGATTGTCGAGATAGCGGAAAAAGCTCTGCTGGCGCAGGTCCAAATCCAACGCGCCGACCCGGTGTCCCGCCCGGGCCAACGCGACAAAGATTTGCATTGCCGTGGTCGACTTGCCTGCGCCGCCCTTCTCATTACCCAGGACGATCACATGCGCGGGAGTGGTCATTGCCCGGCCCGGCCTCCAATTGAAAGGCGCGCCCTGCCGGACGCGCCCCGTGATCTCGACAGGGCCCGAATACGCCGGGCCCCAAAAGTTATTTCAGAAGCCGAAACCTTCGAACTTCTTCTTGAACTTCGACACGCGGCCACCGGTATCCATCAGGCGCTGGGCGCCTCCGGTCCAAGCCGGATGCGATCCAGGGTCGATGTCCAGCTGCAGGCTGTCGCCCTCCTTGCCCCATGCCGAGCGCATGGGGATCTCGGTGCCATCGGTCGTCTTAACCGTGATCTCGTGATATTCGGGATGGATATCGGACTTCATCCAGCGGCTCCCCATGGGGTTCTTTGCGGCACATGTGCCGCGCCTCAAGTGATCCGATGCTTCGCCGGGTCGAGCGAGTCCGCGCGCGCATCGGGCTATTGGAAAACTCGGCGCTGTATAGTGGAAGCCCTGATTCCGGGCAAGGCTGGATTCGATAGTAGTTTTATACTTCCGCCTCCCTCGCGCCCACCTCCCCGCCCAACCACCGATAATCCCTCAGTATAGTATCGGTGGTTGGGCGGGGAGGTGGGCGCGAGGGAGGCGGACGCGAACTAATCAAATCGGTAGAACGCCTCGTAGATTGGCCCCAGTGTTTCCTCGTGGAAAAGCGACGAGACCGAGGTGTCATTGCCCACATTCAAGACCGCTTGCGCGAACAGCGGCGCGATCGACACGACCCGGATATTGCTCGCCGCCCTGACCTCGGGTGTCGGCTCGATCGAGTCGGTGATCACCAGCTGCTTCAGCACCGACGAACTCACCCGCTCGATCGCCGGGCCCGACAAGACCCCGTGGCTGATATAGGCATGGACCTCGGTGGCCCCCTCCTCCTTCAGGAGTTCGGCTGCCTTGCAAAGGGTGCCCGCCGTGTCGCAGATGTCATCGACCATGACGCAGGTGCGTCCCTTGACCTCGCCGATCACGGTCATCTGATCCACCTCGCCCGGACGCGAGCGCCGCTTGTCGACGATCGCCAGACCAGCGCCCAGCCGCTTGGCCAGATCCCGAGCGCGCACAACGCCGCCCACATCGGGCGAGACCACGGTCAGGTCGTCGCGGCCGTTCATGTGGTGTTTCAGATCCAGAGCGAAGACCGGCGCGGCGTAGAGGTTGTCGGTCGGAATATCGAAGAAGCCCTGAATCTGGCCCGCGTGCAGATCCATGGTCAGGACCCGGTCGACGCCCGCCGTGGTGATCAGGTTCGCCACCAGCTTGGCCGAGATCGGAGTGCGCGCAGCGCTTTTCCGGTCCTGTCTGGCATAGCCGAAATAGGGCATCACGGCGGTGATCCGTTTGGCCGAGGCGCGCTTCAGCGCATCGGTCATGATCAGCATTTCCATCAGGTTGTCGTTCGCGGGGTGCGAGGTGGACTGAATTATGAAGACATCCTGCCCGCGCACATTATCGAAGATCTCGACGAAGATTTCCTTGTCGTTGAAGCGCTCGACCCTGGCATCCGCCAGCTTGGTCCGGTCGCCGCGATAGACCGACATGCGGCGCGCGATCGCTTCGGCCAAGGGACGGTTGGAATTGCCCGCGATCATTTGCGCGGTTTCGTCGATCTTCATGGCGCGTCCCCCCGGGTAAGCGACCCCGTCTGCGATTACGGGCGCTTATTAACAAGCCAGCGACTGTCTGCAAACCGTCATATTCGGGGCCGCGGCGGGTTCGGCCGGGCCTTGCGCGGCTTAGGCGCCGAAGAATTCGGCGCCGGGCACGAAGCCGGCCAGCCTCGCGCCAGCAACCCAGGCCGGCCCATGGGCACCATTGCCAACCAGCGCGACCGAGCCCGCGGGCAGGGCGCAGTCCCTCAGCCCCGCGATCAGCGCCACCCGGTCGGGCCGGTGAGGTGGCGCGGCCAGCGGATCGGCGGCAGGCACCCGGATTGCCGCCTCGATCAGATCGCTTGCCGGATTCCTGGCCCAGATCTCCTGCGTTCCCTGCTGCCCTGTCAGCAGCAGGCGGCGGCAGCCACTGACCTCCGCCAACTTGCGGATTGCGGCCTGATCGAGCAACTCGGCCCTGGCGGCATAGGGCGCGGTGACGATGAGAGTATCGCCGGCGAACAACATCGCCTTGATCTCGCCGCCGCCTAGCACGAGCTGTTCGTAACGGTGATAGGTCAGCCCCAGTGCCGTGGCGCGCGCAACCCGGCGGCGCACCACTTCCAGCGGCAGGGGCTTGAACAGCTTCTTCTTCGCCGCCTTCCAGCAATGGTGCCGCCAGCTTTGCATCGGGTCCAACGGCGGTCCCTGATTGTGGCCCAGCCAGCGGAACAGTTTGCCGGTCATGTGGTTTTCCTTATGTCCACCTCCCACGCCCCCGCCTCCCCGCCCAACCACCGATCTTCCCTCGGAGCACCATCGGTGGTTGGGCGGGGAGGCGGGGGCGTGGGAGGCGGAATCAAATCATGGCCCCCGCCAATCGATTTGGCAGATCTCGGCTGACCGGCCGTCCAGGTTCCAGACCCGGCCGAAATCGCGCACTTTGCCCTTGACCGCCTGGGCGACCGTTATGTCCGGACCCATCCAGTATTTGGTGTTGGTGACCACCAAGTCGCGACCCTCGTCGCCGCCTTCTATTGGGACGACGGTGCCGGTGATCTTGCGCCCCACGGTCAGAGTGCGCGCATTGCCATCGGTGGTGAAGCTGACCGCCTCGCGCGACGAGCCGAAATAGGTGCTGACCAGCAGCTTGAAGAGGCCGGTCGTGCCCCGCGCCGCGCCGGTGAAGATGCGTTCCAGCCCCTCGAATTGCGCATTGTCGGCACGGTCGTCGAAATAACCCGCCGCCTTCCAATCGCCTTCGCCCATCATGCCGGGAATGTCGATCATCATGGCGACGTTCAAGCCCGAGAGGTCGATCTTGCCCCACTTGCCTTTGTCGATTCGGACACCCAGCCACGCCTTGCAGCTGCCCTCGGTGGGCGGATGGTTGCCGAGGCTGACGACGCAGGGACAGAAGACCGTGCAATTGCAGTTCAGGATCAACTCGCCCTGGATGCGCCATTTCGGGATGGTCACTTCGGTCGTATCGAGCATGGGATACCCCTCATTCTCACACATATTCGCTTAGGATCAGTCCGGCACCGGCCAATGCCATGGCTAGGCCCAAAAGCCGGCCGATGCGGCCGGCACCGGGAGCGGTCTTCTCGAGCAGCATCACCAGACCCAGCGTCGCCATCCAGGCCAGGTTCATGGCGCCCGATAGGAACATCAGTCCCATTAGCGCCCAGCAGCAGCCGATGCAGACCGCCCCGTGATGCAGGCCCATCCGGGAAGCGCCGCCGATGCCGTCGCGCCAATGGCTCATGAAGAAGGTCAGCGGGTTGCGGCAAAGCGTCAGGCAGGCCTGTTTCAGAGGTGTGAATTGATAGAGCCCGGCAAGTAGCAGGATGCCGCCCGCGGGCCATGCCGCCGGCAGCGTGGTGGCCCGCGCCGCGATTGGTTCGGACAAAAAAGCCTGCGCGCCGCCCGCGGCGACCGCCAGCAGCCCCCAGGCCCCGAGATACCCGCCCGCGAAGGCGGTAACATGAGCCGCGCGCCGGTCCTCGATTCGCCGGCTCAGCCGCACATAGATATCGATCACGGGCGCCGCCGTCGGCAGCATCATCGCCACGCTCATCAGTAGCCATATGGCCGTCAGGCCGGGCCATGCGGCCACGCCTGATAGGGCGACGCTTCGTGAGAGCGCATTGCCCCAACCTGTGTGCCCGCCCGCCGCAGACAGCAGACCCAGCGCCAGCCAAGCAGCCAGCGCGATCATCAGAACCCCGCCCAATGACAATAGCCTCGGGCGGTCCAGGTAGGGTGTGCCGACGGCGTTCATGACCCGCTTCCGCCCGCCGCGCGCATTTCCTGTGCCCGCGCCGCCAACTGTGCCGTGTGGTCCGCGCTGGCGCTCAACTCGGCCAACGCGCCCTCGACGTCGCGCGCCTCTAATCGGTCGCAGAGCCTTTCGTTCCAATCGGCGATCCGGGTCCGGTCGCGCTCGCGGTAGGTGATCATGTTCAGAAGCGGCTGAATCGCCTCGACCACACCGGCCATCTGGAAGGCGATCAGCGGATTGTCGGTCGCCTCGACCAGGACCCGATGAAACCGCACATCCGAGGCGCAGAAATCCTCGTCCGAGATATCCGCCACGCGTTGCCGGGCGACCTCGTCGCGCATCGCCCGCAAATGCTCCGGCCCTCGGCGTTCAGCGGCCATTGGCATGCAGGCGCCAAGCAGGCTCAGCCGCGCCTCGGCCACGGTCTCGGCCGGCATCGGCGCCATGGTCATCAGCAGCGTCGCGGTCGCGACCAGTTGGTCATGGGCGCCGGACCAGGTGGGGCGGTTGACGAAGTTGCCACCGGTCGCCCCGCGCCGGGTCCGGATCAGGTTCTGCGCCGCCAGCCGCTTGAGCGCCTCGCGCACGGTTGGCCGCGAGACCCCGAACCGGGTCGCCAGATCCTGCTCGCCCGGAAGCCGCTGATCGACAGTCAGCTTGCCGTCCAGAATCAACTCGCGGATCGCCTCGGCGATCTGATGGCCGGCACTCGGCTGGCGCTCTGCCGCATCATCCGACGTCATAAGTCTCAACCGCCCGCGTCTAGGTGCCCGCGCCCACTTCAGGGCGTTGGGCAACCCACCTAGCTTGCCAAACAATCAATTGTTTGACAATTTGATTCTGGAGGGCCGCGACCACACAACCCCAGGAGGAAACCCATGCCGTTCAACGCGCTGATCGTCGACAAGGGCGAGGATGACACCATCACCCAGTCGGTCCGGGCGATCGGCGATGACCGGCTGCCTGAGGCGGATGTTACCGTGGCGGTCGAGTATTCGACGTTGAATTACAAGGATGGTCTGTGTCTGACCGGGGCAGGGGGGCTGGTGCGCAACTACCCTCACGTGCCGGGCATCGACTTCGCCGGAACGGTCGAGTCCTCCGACAGCGACGATTTCCAGCCCGGCGACAAAGTGGTGCTGACCGGCTGGCGCGTCGGCGAGGCCTGGTGGGGAGGCTATGCCCAGAAGGCCCGGGTCAAGAGCGGATGGTTGACGCCCCTGCCGGACGGCATCACCACGCGCCAGGCGATGGCGGTGGGGACCGCCGGGTTAACCGCGATGCTGGCGGTGATGGCGCTCGAGGATCACGGGCTGAAGCCGGGCGATGGCCCGGTCCTGATCACGGGCGCCGCGGGCGGGGTGGGCTCGGTCGCCACCGCGATCCTGACCAATCTCGGCCACGAGGTCGCCGCGGTGACCGGGAGGCCAGAGACCGCGGATTACCTGGCCGGGCTCGGCGCGACCCAGATCGTGCCGCGCGAGGACTTGGCCGAGACCGTGAAGCGGCCGCTGGAAACCGAGACCTGGGCGGGCTGTGTCGACGCGGTCGGCGGCGCGATGCTGGCGCGCGTTCTGGGCCAGATGAAATACGGCGCCTCGGTTGCCGCCGTTGGGCTGGCGGGCGGCGCAGCCCTGCCGGCGACCGTGATCCCGTTCCTCTTGCGCGGCGTGAACCTGCTCGGCATCGACTCTGTCATGCAGCCGCAGGCGAGCCGGGTGAAGGCCTGGGCCCGGATCGCCAGCGACCTGCCGATGGAAAAGCTTGAGGCAATGATCTCCGAGGCGACGCTGGCTGACCTGCCGGATCTCGGCCGCGCGATCCTGAAAGGCCAGGTTAAAGGCCGGATCGTGGTGGATGTGAACGGATAGATTGTGGGGCGGCGGTCACTCCGCCATTTTGATGCCATGCCCGATCTCGACCTCGACTTCGTCCGCGCCCAGTTTCCGGCCTTCTCGGAACCTACGCTTGAAGGCTGGGCGTTCTTCGAGAATGCCGGCGGCTCCTACCCCGCCGAGGCGACGGTCCGGCGCCTGACCGATTTCTACCGCGAGACCAAGGTCCAGCCCGATCATCCTTTCCCGGTCTCGCGCCGCGCCGGCGCCTTGATGGACGAGAGCTACGAGCGCATCGCCACCTGCCTGAACGTGGCCCCCGACGAAGTCCATTTCGGCCCCTCGACCAGCATGAACACCTATGTGCTGGCCCATGCGCTCCGCCCGCTGCTTACCGAGGGCGACGAGATCGTCGTCACCAACCAGGACCACGAGGCCAATTCCGGCGTCTGGCGGCGCTGGGAAGCGACCGGGATCACCGTGCGCGAATGGCGGATCGATCCGGAGACCGCGCACCTGGACCCGCGCGACCTCGCGAACTTACTGAACGACAGGACTCGGCTGGTCGCGTTCCCCCATGCCTCCAACGTCGTTGCCGAGATCAACCCGGTTGCCGAGATCGCCGCGATGGCGCGCGAGGCGGGCGCGATTTCCATCGTCGATGGCGTTGCTGCTGCGCCGCACGGGCTGCCGGATGTCGATCAGCTGGGATGCGACGTCTATCTATTCTCCGCCTACAAGACCTATGGTCCCCATCAGGGCGTCATGGTCGTGCGCCGTGAACTGAACGAGCGCGCGGAAAACCAAGGTCACTATTTCAACGCCCATTTATCGGGCAAACGTCTGACCCCGGCAGGGCCGGACCATGCGCAGGTCGCGGCGATGTCCGGGATCGCCGACTATACAGACGCGCTCTACACCCGCCACTTCCGAACCAATCTTGCGGCCGACGGGCGCGCGCGCCGGGTCCACGACCTGATGCGCGACCACGAGGTGGCGCTGATGCGACCGCTGCTCGACTACCTGGCTGGGCGCAACGATATCCGGCTGATCGGCCCGCGCGAGGCCGAGCGCCGGGCGCCCACCATTTCCATCGTCCATGAACGTCCGGGCGAAGCGCTGGCGGCCGATCTGTCGCTGCACAAGGTGATGGCAGGCGGTGGACACTTCTACGGGCGCCGGGTGGTCGAGGCACTAGGTATCGATCCCGAGCACGGGGCGCTCAGGCTCTCGTTCTTGCACTACACCTCGCGCCAGGAAATCGACCAGGTGATCGAGGCCCTGGATCGCGTTCTCTAATGCGAATTGTGATTCTCTGATGCGCATCGTGGGCGGCGCGTTCCGGGGCCGGCAGCTTGCCGCGCCCGGCGCGGCGGGCGGCGGCGAGGCCCATTTGCGCCCAACCTCGGACCGGGTGCGCGAGGCGCTCTTCAATCTGCTTGCCCACGGGGATTTTGGAATCCTGCCCGTGCCCGAGGGGCGCCGGGTGTTGGATCTCTTCGCCGGAACCGGGGCCTTAGGCCTGGAAGCGCTCTCGCGTGGCGCCGTGCGCGCGGTCTTCATCGACGATTTCGCTAGCGCGCGGGCGCTCATCCGCGAGAATGTCGAATCACTCGGGGTGATCGGCCAGACCAAGATCTGGCGGCGCGACGCGACCAGACTCGGCCCCTGCCGCGAGGCGGCTTACGATCTGATCTTCGCCGACCCGCCTTACGGCAAGGACCTGGGCGAGAAAGCCTTGGCCTCGGCAATCGCCGGAGGCTGGGTCGCGCCCGGCGCGGTCGTGCTGCTGGAGCAGAAGGCGGGCGAGACCGAGCCCGAAGTCGATGGTCTGAGCCAAGCCGATCAGCGCCGCTATGGCGACACGATGATTACGATTTACCGAGCGACGGGACCCTAGTAGCCCGAACTGCGATACCCGATCGGGCGCCGGTATCCGGTTGCTGGGTCGATCTCGTATCCTGGCACGGGCGAGACGGCTACGGCGCTACCCTGGATTTGATACGACACGGAGTTCTGATCGTAGCCGCCGGCATACCCGCCGCCATATCCGGCCTGGTTCTGCGGAGGATAGCTGCCCGTGTCATAATCATTCGTGTTATAGCCAGTGCCGTAGCCCTCGCCATAGTCGGCCGGCCCCGGGTTGAAGAGCTGATCCGCCACGCTGGTGAGCGCTCCCGCCGCCGCTCCGATTGCGACGCCGTGGGCCGCGCCCCTGACCGGTCTGCCGTCTAGCGCGCCAACGACCAATCCGACGCCGCCGCCAATTAGGCCGCCCTTCGCCGTAGACCTGATCGTATCCTGCGATCCCTCGGACGTGCAGCCCGCCAGAACCAAAGTCGCGACACCGGCAGCGAGAACCATCTTACGCATGGGATGCACCCTCCATAAAACATATGCGCCGCCGCTTGGCGAACGTTGCAGGCCGCGCTAAAGCCTGCTCAAAGCCATTATACGCGTCGGGGGCGGGATTCATGCGCATCGGAGAAAAAATATCCGCGATTGTGACCGGAGGGGCCAGCGGGCTCGGCGAAGCCTGCGCCCGCGCACTGCGCGGCCGAGGTGCCAAGGTCGCCCTTCTTGACCTACAGGCCGAGCGCGGCCGCGGGGTCGCGGACGAGATCGGTGCCCTCTTCGTCGAAACCGATGTCACCAGCGACGAGAGCGTGGCGTCGGCGCTGAAACAAGCATCCGAGGCGCATGGAACCGCCCGGATCGCCATCAGCTGCGCGGGGATAGCGCCAGCTATGAAAACCGCCGGGTCGAAAGGCGCCCACGACATGGCCCTCTTCGAGCGGGTGATCGCGATCAACCTGATCGGCACCATGCGTGTCATGTCCCAGGCCGCCCAGGCGATGCGCGAGGCCGAGCCGATCGACCAGGACGGCTGCCGGGGCGTCATCATCAACACCGCCTCGGTCGCGGCCTTCGAGGGGCAGATGGGCCAGGCGGCCTATGCGGCCTCGAAAGGGGGCGTGGCCAGCCTTACCCTGCCCGCCGCCCGCGATCTGGCCCGCGACGGTATCCGAGTCGCGGCCATCGCGCCCGGAATTTTCGGCACGCCGATGCTCAAGGGCCTGCCCGATGAGGTGCAGCAGAGCCTCACCGCCCAGGTGCCCTTTCCGGCGCGGCTCGGGAATCCGCAGGAATTTGCCGAACTGGCCTGTTTTGTCGCCGAGACCGGCTATATGAACGGCGAGGTGATCCGCCTCGATGGTGCCATCCGCATGGGGGCCCGCTAGGTCCGAAGAGAGAGAGACGACATGACCATTGCCGTGGGCGAGCGCCTACCAGAGGTGACGCTTTACGAGATGACCGACGGGAGGCCGACACCGGTGCCCAGCGCTGAGGTCTTCGCGGGCCGGAAGGTGGCGCTCTTTGGCGTGCCTGGCGCCTTCACGCCCACTTGCCACAAGAGTCACATGCCGAGTTTCGTGAACACGGCCGACCAGCTGCGCGCCAAGGGCGTGGACGCGATCGTCTGTTTGACGGTCAACGATCCTTACGTCGCCGCGGAATGGGCCAAGGTCACGGGGGCGGATCAGGCGGGCATCCGCATCGTTTGCGACTCGTTCGCTGAATTCGCGCGCGCCACCGCGCTCGATTTCGATGCTTCGGCCCGGGGCCTCGGTGTTCGCTGCCGCCGTTTCTCGGCACTGGTCGATGATGGCGAAGTCAAGGTGATTAACATCGAGAACACACCTGGCGAAGCGGTCTCCAGCGTCGGCGATGTGCTGGTGGATCAGATCTGATCCGGAGGGCACGAACGGCGGGCTGAAGCTCGCCCTACCGACAGCACCGTAGGGCGGGATTTATCCCGCCGAAAGCCCCCTCAACCCTCTTTCCGAAACGGCATCATCTTGAGCATCGCCCGGTTCTCGTAATCGACCGATGCGCGCTCGCGCTCGAGATAGTCGCCGACCGCCCGGCGAAAGCCCGGGTCTGGCAGCCAGTGCAGCGAGCGCGTGGTGACCGGCTCGTAGCCGCGCGCCAGTTTATGGGGGCCTTGCGCGCCGGCCTCGACCCGCGACAGCCCGTGCGCGATCGCGTAGTCGATCGCCTGGTAGTAGCAGCATTCGAAATGCAGAAAGGCGTGATCCTCGCGGCAGCCCCAATAGCGGCCATAGAGCGTTTCGCGGCCGATGAAGTTCAGGGCGCCGGCGATCCAGTGATCCTCGCGGCGGCACATGATCAGCAGGATGTCGTCGCGCATGGTCCGGTGGATCAGGTCGAAGAAGGCGCGGGTCAAATAGGGGTGTCCCCATTTCCGCGCGCCGGTGTCCTGATAGAAGGTCCAAAAGGCATCCCAGTGCTGCGGCTCGATCGCATCGCCGGTAAGCGGCAGGATTTCCACCCCCGTGGCCACTGCCTGGTGCCGCTCTTTGCGGATCTGCTTGCGCTTGCGCGACGCGAGCGCGGCCAGGAAAGCCTCGAAATCCGCGTAACCGTGGTTGCGCCAATGGAATTGCTGGTCGGTCCGCTGCAAGAGCCCGATCCGTCCGCCCAATTCCCATTCCTCGTCAGTGCAGAAGGTGATGTGGAGCGACGAGAGATCGTTCTGCTCGGTCAGCCGCACCGCGCCTTGCAAAAGCGCGATCCGTACCGATTCCGCGCTGATCTCGGCCTCGGGGTCCGCCAACAGGCGCGGACCCGTGGCTGGTGTGAACGGCACCGCCGATTGCAGTTTCGGGTAGTAGTCGCCACCCGCGCGCTCCCAGGCATGGGCCCAGGAATGGTCGAAGACATACTCCCCCTGGCTGTGGCCCTTGAGGTAGAGCGGCATTACGCCGACGACCCGGTCCTCGACCGAGGCAACCAGATGCTGCGCCGCCCAGCCCTCGGCCGCGACCGCCGAGCCGCTTTGCTCGAGCGCGTTCAGGAACCGGTGCGTGGTGAAGGGGGATAATGCCAGCCCACCCGCGACCGCCTCGGGCGCAGCGCAGGCATCCCAGATTTCCGGCTCGATCCGGTCGATCCCGGGCAGGACCCGGATCTCGACCAGTTGCTCGCCACCATCCATCACTGGCTCCGTGTTCCGACGGCTAACAGCTTGGGGCGGGACAGGCGCGCGTCAAGACCGCGCGTCAAAGCACGGCCCAAGGGATGCAATCACCAGGGGCGGCTACTCCTCGCGCATCGCCCGGTTGAAGTAGTCCGTGATCGGTTTGACCAGGTAATTCATCGGGGTGCGCTCGCCGGTCTGGATATAGACCTCGACCGGCATGCCGGCGACCAATTCCTGGCCCTCCAGCTTGGTGAGTTCGCCTTCCTTCAGCATCACCTCGGCCTTGTAATAGGAGCGTCCGGTCGCCTCCTCGAAGAAAGCGTCGGGCGAGACTTTCGAGACCACGCCAAAAAGTTCAGGGGTCGTGCGGGCGTTGAAGGCCGAGAAGCGCAGCACCGCCTCCTGGCCCGTGCGCACCGTGTCGATGTCGATCGGCTCGACCTGGGCATCGACCACCAGGTCGGAATCGCTGGGAACGATATAGAGGATCGGCTCGGCCGGTCGGACGACCGATTTCAGCGCATGGACCGCCATGTCCAGCACCACGCCGGCCAGCGGTGCGCGCACGTCGAGCCGCGCCAGCTGTCCGTTGAGCGCGATCCGCCGCTCCTTCAGCTCCAGCTCGCGGAAGCCCAGATCGCGCAACCGCGTGATCGCCTCCTCGCGCCTGGTCGCCCCCATGCGCAGAAGCTCGATCTCCAGCTCGGAAATCTGACCCTTCAACTGCGCCGTCTGCGCGACGATCTGGCCATATTGGCCCTTGAGCCGCGCCGCTTCGCGCTCGAGCGCCAGCACCCGGCTGGCCTGCGCCAAGCCCTTCGCCAGAAGATCGCGCTGGTCGCCCAGTTCCTGGTCGATCAGCTCGGTCTGGCGCGCCAGGGCTTCTGCCTCGCCCTCCGAGCCCGAGATTTGCTCGCGGATTTGGATCTGGCGCTCGCGCATCACCTCGATCTCGCGATCCATGGTCTTCGCGCGCGCTTCGAAAAGCGACCGCTGGCCTTCGATCAGTGCCTGAACCTCCGGGTTCTCGGCGGCCTCGTCCAGGAGTTCCCGGTCGAACACGATCTCGTCGCTGTCGGTCTGTTCTGCGGTCAGCCGGCCGCGCCGGGCGATCAATTCGAACAGCTGGCTTTCGAGAACCGCGAGTTCGGACGCAAGGGTCGTGCTGTCCAACCGGATCAGCACCGCACCCGCCTCGACCAAGTCTCCCTCGCGTACCAGAATTTCGCCGACGACGCCGCCATCCGGGTGTTGGACCACCTGGCGCTGGCTTTCGACCCGAAGATTGCCCGGCGAGATAATCGCCCCTTGCAGCTTCGCGGTCGCAGCCCAGCCGCCGAACCCGCCGCCAAGAAGCGCGACGCAGATCAGCCCGAAGCGGATAAAGCCGCGCGCGCCCCAGTTGTCGGCTTGCATTGTCTCGGTCATGACTCATCTCCCGTGGCCTGACCGCGCGGCGTGGCACGCGTCCGCCGCTTGCGCGGCTTCGCCTTGGGCTTCGCAGCTTTGGCCGCGCCGCGCGCAGGGATCTTTGCCGGCGTCTTTGGGGTGCCGGAGCCGTTGGTGCCGCCGCGCTTCGGCCCGTCCGCGGGTTCGGCACCTTCCGGGGCGTCCGGCTCGGACGTGGCTTCCGGCCCGGTGCGTAGGGCATCAGGCGTTTCAGGCTGGGAAGGTGCGCTGGTCGGCTGAGCGTTTTCCGGCTCGGTCTCGCTTTTTGGCTCCGGACCTGTTCGCTCGGCTGATTTCTGTTCAGGAGCTTCTTGCTCAAAGCTCGGCGCCATCTCCGTGGCGGCATCGGCCGTGGCCTCTGGTTCGGCAGACCCATGGGTCGGGCGCTGCGCCGCGTCCGGCGTTTCTGCCAGGTCGATCTCGGCGGTGATCGGCGCCTCTGCCTCCGCGCCCGGCGCTGCCTCTGGTTCGTCGGCATCCGGATCGCCGTCCAAATCGCTGGCCAAGTGGTCGCCGAGCGAGGGAAAGATCGAGAAATACTGCGTAGGCCGTTCCGCGAATCCGGGACGGTGTTCCGGCGCCTCGTCGTCGGCCGATGTCTCGGTCTCCGGATCGGGCTCGGTCAGGATCAGCCGGCTGAGAGGCAGATGGAGGAGCGGCAGGTCGTCGTCTTGGTTCGCGCCGGGCTCGCCGGTTGCGGTTTCGCCTAAAGCCTCGGCCTCCTCGTCTCCGGACGCGGAAACGGCATCCATCGAGGCCAAACCGGCCTCCTCGATCCGCGCATCGGCGAAGGCGGGCGCCGCAACGTCTTCGCCAGGCGCCCCTTGGCCAGAGGCCGCCGCGGCAGGCGTCTCCGCCGCGGGATCCGGCATGCTGGCTGGCTCTGGCCGCGCATCCGCCATGGTTCCAGCGTCCATGGCGGGCGGCTCTTCGGCTGGCGCGGCCGAGGCGGGCATTGGAGCCCTTTCAGGCGCGACTTCGGCGGCGGTTGCGGGCGCCGCTTCGGGCGTTGTGTCCGTGGAAGCTGGCGCCGGAATATCGGTTTCGGCTGTGACCGGATCGGGCGGCGGCGCCTGCTCCGATTGCGCCTCCGATGGCGGGGCGGTGCGTTTGGCCAAGGCGCCCTCTGCCAGCAATGCGTCAATCGCGCCCATCCGCACCTGTTGGCTTGGCGCTTGCGCCGTGGCCGGCGCCCGGCTGGCCGCCGCCTGTCCGCCGGGCAATTGCGCGTAATTTTTCGTGCGCTTCTTCAACACCTCGTCGCGCGGACCGAAATCGATCTGCAGTCCCTTGTCGATCATCAGCAGTAGATCACAGGCAGCGATCGCGCTGGGCCTGTGCGCCATGATGATCACGGTCTTGCCCCGGGACTTGGCCTCGCGGATCGCGTCGACCAGGGCCTGCTCGCCGGGCGCGTCCAGGTTGGCGTTGGGTTCGTCCAGCACCAGCACCGGTGGATCGCTGTAAAGCGCCCGCGCCAGCGCCACCCGTTGGCGCTGGCCGCCCGAGAGGCGCTGTCCGCCAGCGCCGATCTGGGTGTCATAGCCGTGCGGCAGCGCCAGCAGGATATCGTGCGCGCCTGCCCGCTGGGCCGCGGCCACCACCTCGGCATCGTCCCGGTCCTCGGCCATGCGGGCGATGTTCTCGGCCACGCTGCCGCTCATCAGGCCGATTTCCTGGGGCAAATAGCCCATATGGGCGCCCAGCGTGTCCTCGGGCCATTGGTCCACCGCCGCTCCGTCGATCCGGACCTTTCCGGCGGCCGGGCGCCAGATGCCGACCAGCACCTTGGCGAGCGTCGTCTTGCCGGCGCCCGAGGGGCCGATCACGCCCAAAGCGGTGCCCGGCTGAACCTTGAAATTGATCGCGCGCAAGACCGGGTGGTTGTCTCCCGGCGTGACGACGGTGACGCCCTGGACGTCGACGAAGCCCTTTGGCGCTGGCAGGGCGGTCTTGTCGATCTCCGGCGGGGTCTTCTCCAGAAGCTCGATCAGTGCCGCCCAGCCGCGTGCGGCACGCTGCGCCAGGCCCCATTGACCGATCGCTTGTTCGACCGGCGCCAGGGCGCGGCCCAGCATGATCGAGGCAGCGATCATCATGCCCGCCGAGAGTTGCTGTTGCAGCACCAACCAGGCGCCCGCGGCCAGCATCACCGATTGCAGATAGAAGCGCAGTGCCTTCGAGGACGAGGTGTAGCCCGCCGTCCGGTCCGAGGCGACCACCTGGCGCGACAGTGCCTCCTGGCGCAACTTCAGCCAGCGGCCGAGCCCGACCCCGCGCATCCCCAGGCCCTGGACCGCTTCGGCGTTTTGGCGCAGCGCCTCGCCCAGATTTTCCGCCTCGCTGGTGGCGCGCTGAGATTCGGCCGATGGCTCGCGCGAGCGCAATTGGTTCATCAGCGTCAACACGACCAGGATCATCGCGCCGAAAACCGAGATCCAGCCGAGAACCGGATGGAACAGGAAGATCACAGCGATGAAGATCGGCGCCCAGGGCATGTCGAACAGCGCGAACGGCGCCGGCCCGGCCAGCAGCTGGCGCACCGCTTCCAAGTCGCGGGCCGCCGTGTTGGGCTTAGCGCGCTCGGCCGGCTGGACCGACCGGCGCAGCACCGCGACCATCACCCGGCTGTCGAGCAGGCTCTGGAACCGGGCACCCGCGCGCGCCAGGACGCGCCCGCGGATGAACTCCAAAATCCCCATCATCCCGAAGAGCCCAGTGACCAGCACCAGCAGCGCGACCAGCGTCGCCTCGGACCGGCTCGACAGGACACGGTCGTAGATCTGCAGCATGAAAAGCGGGCCTGTCAGCATCAAGAGGTTCACGAAGACGCTGAAAATCGCAACGGAGATGAAGTGCCATCGGCATCGCGCCATGGCAGCTTTCATTTCCGGTAGGCCGTTTTCAGGCTGCATCGCTCACTCCGACGCCGTCGATACCTGGTTTAATTATGTCCGGCAAGTTCCACCAGCCAAATCAGATTCCGAGCGACGAGTTATCATGGATTCGCCGCCGGGGCAGGGGAAATTGCATCAAAAGTGTCGAGAATTGATTACGCGGACAGGTGATCGTAAGGGAGCGGCTTTCGGGCGACACGGGCATACGAAGATTTGTTGCAATTTAGCAACTAATTCGGCGGGAGAGCCAGTGCGTGTTTGCACACTAGAATAGGCAAATCCGTTGCAGCCGCGCCGCGATCCGCGCAAATCTTTACCGTCCCGAGCATGGTTGCGCTGGATGCCGACGCGCAGCCGTATTAAATAGAGGGGTAATGCTGGCCGGATTTGCAGGGACTGGCGAAAAAACCGAAACTGGAGGCATGTGGATGGACCGGCGCGGATTCCTGACAAGTTCTGCAACGATGCTGGCGATCGGAACGCTGATCGCACCCGCATGGGCGGTAGCGCTGAGCGAAAACGAGGCGGCGGCCCATGTGAAGGCCACGATGGACGAGGTCGTCGCCCTGGTCTCGTCCCCTGGGGAGGCCTCCAGCAAGGCTTCGAGGCTTCTGGCCATCATGGAGCGGCGCGCGGCGATGCCGCAGATCGCGCGGTTTGCAGCGGGCACGGCCTGGCGCAGCATGAACGAAGACCAACAAAGGCGCTATACGACCGCGTTCGCAAAGTTCATCGCGAGCGTCTATGCGGGCCGGTTCGGCCAATATTCCGGCACCAGCGCCTCGGGCCAGCAATACGAGCTTGGCGGCGTCATCAATGCGGGCAAGAAGGGCCTGTTGGTCAAGTCCTCGATTTACCAGACCAGCGGGCCGCCGGTGAATGTGGAATGGCTGGTCAGCGACCGGCCTGGCCGGGTGGTGGTGGCCGATATCGTCATCGAGGGCATCTCGATGCTGGTGACCGAGCGCGAGCAGATCGCCGGTATGCTCGAGGCGCGCGGCGGCAACGTGGACAAGCTGATCAACGATCTGGGCGCCTGAGCTCAGGCCTTCTTGGGGATCGCGGCGACCAGTTCGACCGTGTTCCCCTCCGGGTCCGAAACATAGATGCTATCCCAGCCGATCCAGGGGTGCGGCTCGACGCGAGTCGCAATCCGGTTATCGCGATACCACGCGCTTGCGGGTGCCAGGTCTTCATGCCGGACTGTCAACGCTAAATGATGAAGCGACGATCCGCCGCCGGTCGCGGGGGCCTCCTGAGCGCCTGCTTCGAATAAAGCGACTACCTGGATATGACCTCCGAAGCCTTCGGCGACCTTCAGGAACACAATGCTTTCTGAATAGCCGCCCTCGATCACCTCGAGCCCAACGATGTCGCGGTAGAAAGCGGTCATTGCTGTCAGATCGCGGCAGCGGATCGCCACCTCACCCAGATCGCGCACGGTGAACGGGGGGCTGGACATCGGATCGCCTCTACCGAATCGCTACCGGCCTTGCCCTGTTAGGCCAGATAGTAGATAGCCCGGACCGCCCGGGATTGAAACTGGCCCCAGGGCAGGGGCACGGGCAAAGTAATCGGAAACCGGCGATGGCGACTTGGACAGCTCTGACGACGGCGGCGGCCCGGGCCCCGGCCGAGGCGCTGGGCGAGGCGATGGAGGCACTGGATCCGGCACCCTCGGGCATCGGTGTCCTCGAGATCGAGGACGGATCGGGCCGCTGGGAGGTCGCGGGTTATTTCACCGAAGTGCCGGATCAGGCGGGCCTGGCGCTTCTCGCGGCAATGCACGGCGCACAGGACTTCGCGGTCAGCCGGATCGAGGACCGCGATTGGGTGGCCCAGGTCCGGCGCGAGCTGACCCCGGTCGAGGCCGGCCGGTTCATCCTCTATGGCGGACACGACGCCGACCGGATTGCGGTCAATAAACTGGGGCTGCGAATCGAGGCGGCAATGGCGTTCGGCACGGGCCACCACGGCACGACGCGCGGCTGCCTTCTGCTGCTCGACCGGCTGGTCCGGCGCGGCATCCGCCCGCGCCGCGTCGCCGATATCGGTTGCGGCACCGGTGTCCTGGCCATGGCCGCGGCCATGGCGTGGCGGGTTCCTTGCGTCGCCGCCGATATCGAGGCGGTTGCGGTGGCGACCGCAGCCGAGAATGTCCGGGCCAATCACTTGCATCCGTGGATCAATTGCCACCAGGCCGCGGGTTTTCGCGGCTTGGATGAACGGCGCTATGCAGCCTATGAGCTGATCATGGCGAATATACTTGCGGCGCCGCTTAGGCGTCTGGCGCCGGATATGGCGCGCCATCTGGCGCCAGGCGGCCGCGTGATCCTCTCCGGTCTCTTGCGCAAACAGGCCCAAGGGGTGCAGGCGGTCTATCGCGGGCATGGCCTGACTTCCGAGGACCGGATTGATCTTGGCGAGTGGTCGAGCCTCTTGCTGCGCAAGCGATCCAAATGAAAAGACCGCCCTTCCAGGGAAGGGCGGTCTCTCTCGACACGTGCCGCTTGGTGCGGCTCAGGTTTCTGTCAAACCGGGGGAGGTTAGAAACCCTTGCGGCCGAAGCTGTCGACGTCGGCCGTGGTCAGGCCGATATCATCGAGCTGGTCCGGCGTCAGCGCGCGCAATGCGCTCACGGTGCGCCGGGTGTCATTCCACATGCGGACCCGATCCGCAGCACCGACAACGGCGGTGACGATGCGGTGGGTGGTGATAGCGCCGAACGGCGCGGCAGCAGCAGTGTGGTTGGTGGCCATATCAGCGTCTCCTGTCTATCCGATCGCGGTCCGGACCCTTTCCGGTGCCGTCGATGGTGAAAAGATAGGCGCGGAATTGATCGCAGACAATTGCAGTAAGTGCATGTCAGAGATGCAGTTTTCGCATATCTTGTGCAACGCACAAAAACGACCTCCCGATGTCGCTTTTCGGCGCTTTGACCGCTTTCAGCGCTGGTTTTTGTTCCCCTTTCGTGCTAATCGTGAAAAAAATATGTCGGGCAGGGGATAAAACATGCGGGTGATCGGCTTCGATCCGGGGCTCCGGCGCACCGGCTGGGGCATCGTGGATGTGGCGGGAAGCCGACTCACCCATGTGGCAAACGGGGTTTGCACTACCGATGCGGGTGCCTTGGCCGGCCGTCTAGCCGGCCTCTATACGCAGATCGAGCAGGTGATCCTGAATCACGCCCCCGATAAGGCGGCGGTCGAGCACACGTTCGTCAACAAAGACGCGGCCGGAACTCTGAAACTGGGTCAGGCGCGTGCGATCTCGCTTCTGGTTCCGGCGCGCCACGGATTGCCAGTCGCGGAATACGCGCCCAACGCGGTCAAGAAGGCCGTGGTCGGCGTCGGCCATGCGGAAAAGGGCCAAATCCAGCATATGGTCAAGCTGCTGCTTCCCGGCGTGCCGTTGAACGGCGCGGATGCGGCGGACGCGCTGGCGGTGGCGATCTGCCATGCCTGGGCCGCCAAGACTGGATCGCGCCTGACCGAGGCGCTGGAGGCGGCACGATGATCGGCAAGATCACGGGCATCATCGACTATGTGGCCGAGGATCATGCGCTGATCGAGGCCGGCGGCATCGGCTATATCGTCCATTGCGCGCCCTCCACGCTCGCCGCACTTCCGGCCCCGGGGGAGATGGCGTCGCTCTATACCGAGATGGTGGTGCGCGAGGATCTGATGCAACTCGTCGGCTTCCGGACGCTGGCCGAGCGCGAATGGCACCGGCTCTTGACCAGCGTGCAGGGGGTCGGCGCCAAGGCCTCGCTGGCGATCCTCGGCGTGCTGGGACCGGACGGGGTCAGCCGGGCGCTCGCGCTCGGCGATGCAGGCGCGATCCGGGGTGCGCCGGGCGTCGGGCCCAAACTGGCGGCCCGCATCGTCAACGAGCTGAACGACAAGGCCCCCTCAGTGATGGCGCTCGGCGCCCAAGGCCAACGCGAGGCCGCCGCGGCGATCCTCGGCTCCGGCACCGAGCCCAAGGCCTTGCCCGAGGATGCGGCGGCAACTGCGGACGCACTCTCGGCCTTGGTCAATCTCGGCTATGACCGGATGCAGGCCGCCCGCGCAGTGGCCGAAGCCGCCGAGGCGGACAACAGCTCGGCTAACGGCTCGGGCCATTTGATCAAGGCGGCGTTGAAATCCTTGGACCGGACGCTCTAGGCTATGGTTATGCCCGAGACCGACCCGGTATCCGACCCGATCCTGCGTGGCGAGGCGCATGACCAGGATGCCGACGAGCGTAACCTGCGCCCGCAATTGCTCAGCGATTTCACCGGCCAGGCCGAGGCCCGGTCGAACTTGCGTGTCTTCATCGACGCCGCGCGCCAGCGCGGCACGGCGCTCGACCACCTGCTGCTCTATGGGCCGCCGGGCCTCGGAAAGACCACGCTGGCACAGATCGTGGCGCGGGAACTGGGCGTGAATTTCCGCATGACCTCCGGGCCCGTCATCGCCAAGGCGGGCGACCTGGCGGCGGTGCTGACCAATTTGGAGCCGCGCGATGTGCTTTTCATCGACGAGATCCATCGCCTAAGCCCGGTCGTCGAAGAGATCCTCTACCCGGCGATGGAGGATTTCGAGCTGGATTTGGTGATCGGCGAAGGCCCGGCGGCGCGGACCGTCCGAATCGACCTCGCCCCCTTCACTCTGATCGGCGCGACGACGCGGCTGGGGCTGTTGACCACACCGCTGCGGGACCGTTTCGGCATCCCGACACGGTTGGAATTCTACACCCATGACGAGCTGGCCCAGATCGTCGGCCGCGCCGCGCGGCTGATGGGGCTCGAGGTGGAAGCCGACGGCATCACCGAGATTGCGCGCCGCGCCCGTGGCACCCCGCGTGTCGCCGGGCGGCTGTTGCGCCGGGTTGCCGATTTTGCCCTCATCGAGACAGACGGGCGGCTGAGCCGCGACCTGGCCGATCAGGCCCTGGCGCGGCTGGGGGTCGATCACCTGGGCCTCGACGGCGCCGACCGGCGTTATCTCACCGCGATCGCCCAGCACTACGGCGGCGGCCCGGTGGGTGTCGAGACGATGTGCGCGGTGCTGAGCGAGGCCCGCGACGCGATCGAAGAGGTGGTCGAGCCTTTCCTGATGCAGGCGGGCCTGGTGGCCCGCACCCCGCGCGGCCGGGTCTTGACCCAAGGCGCCTGGCGGCATCTGGGGCTCACCCCGCCTAAAGGTGCCGAGCAGACGGAACTTTTCGAGCGCGATGATTCATAGGCTCGGCCTCCGCGTCTATTACGAGGACACCGATCTCGCCGGGGTCGTCTACTACGCCAATTACCTGAAATTCATCGAGCGCGGCCGGTCCGAGGCGCTGCGCGATCTTGGCGTCGACCAGGGCACGATGAAACGGGACCAGGGCCTGGTCTTCGTGGTCCGGCGCCTCGAGATCGACTATCTGGGTCCGGCCCGGTTCGAGGACATGCTAGAAGTGCGCACCGCCGTCACGCGGTTGAAAGGCGCCTCGGCCGAAATGGCGCAGGAAGTCTGGCGCGCTGGCGATTGCCTGATCCGTGCCCAGGTGACGGTCGCCTGCATGGACACGGAGGGCCGGCCACGGCGCCTGCCGCACCCCGTCCGCCAGGCGCTCGAGCGGCTGGTCTTGTAACATCCCGTGAGGTCACGGATTACCGCTAGGGATTGAACCGCTCGCAATTTTCGACGATATCGCGCATAAAGATCCCGCGCGCGGCGCTAAAACAGACCGAAAGCCCAAGGATTGCCGATCAATCGGCGTCAAATATGGGCAAGCGGCGCGGGCACGAGGCATGAGGGCAGGAACGTGCAAATGGATCCATTTGGATTGACCGTTGCCGCGGTGATCGCGGCGGCGCAGGCGACTGGAACCGAGGCTGCCCTGGCGGCCCCCGAAGTCGATGGTATAGATTTTTCGCTGACGGCGATGTTCTTGCGCGCCACATGGGTGGTGCAGGCAGTGATGATCATCCTGGTCTTGGCGTCTTTCTGGTCCTGGGCGGTGATTTTCGAAAAATTGCTGCTTTTCAGACGCTTGACCGGGCGTTCGGGCAAGTTCGAGGACCAGTTCTGGTCCGGCAAGCCGCTCGACGAGCTGTTCGACCGGGTTGGTGACAGGCCGAATACCCCGATCGAGCGGGTTTTCACCGCCGGCATGACCGAGTGGCGCCGCTCGCTGCGCCAGGAGGGTGGGTTGATTCCTGGCACCCAGGCACGGGTCGATCGTGCGATGAATGTTGCCATCGCGCGCGAGGGCGAGCAGGTGAACAAGCATCTGTCCTTCCTGGCGACCGTCGGCTCGGTCTCGCCCTTTGTTGGGCTTTTCGGCACGGTCTGGGGCATCAAGCACGCTTTCGAATCAATCGCCGTCCAGCAGAACACCTCGCTGGCCGTGGTCGCGCCCGGCATCGCCGAGGCGCTGTTGGCGACCGCCCTGGGCCTTTTGGCCGCGATCCCGGCGGTTGTCGCCTATAACCGGCTCTCGGCGGATGCCGAACGTTTGAGCGGCTGGCTGGAGAATTTCGCCGATGAATTCTCTACGATCCTGGGGCGCCAGATCGATCGGCAAAGCGGAGGAACGTCATGACGGTCATGCGGGCACAGGCCGCGCAAAGCCGCGCCGGCGCGCGGCGACGCAGCGGCGGGATGCGGCCGATGGCGGAGATCAACGTGACGCCCTTCGTGGACGTCATGCTGGTGCTTTTGATCATTTTCATGGTGGCCGCGCCGCTTCTGACGGTGGGCGTGCCGCTGGAGCTGCCGAAAAGCCAGGCTCAGCCCCTGCCGACCCCGCAGGAGGAGCCGTTGACCATCAACTTGGACGCCGAGGGTAAGGTCTATATCCAGAAAAGCTTGATCGACCCGGCCGAGCTGATCCCGAAGCTGACCGCGATCCAGGCGGAACGGAAATCGAGCCGGGTTTATTTGCGCGCCGATCAGTCGCTGGATTACGGCGTCGTGATGCAGATCATGGGCGCACTCAACGCTGGCGGGTTCAACAATATTGGACTGGTGACGGATCAGCCGTCCACGGAACGTAGAAACTGAACGTAAGAACTGAACTGAATTGCGGACGAGGTTCGGCAGGGGCATCCTGGATGCGCGAAGTCGAGATGAGGCCAGGCGAAATCAGGCCTGCTGGGCTCAAGCCAGTCGAGCTCAGGGAAGGCGCGACCATTTCGGGGGCGATGCATATCGCTCTCCTGGTGTTCCTTTTGTTCGGCACCGACTTCCTCTCGGCCCGCGAATCCGTCCCGCTCAACGTCACCGAGGTCGAGCTGATCGACGGCAGCGAGTTTGACGCTGCGGTCTCGGCCGCGCCGGTCGTGCCGCAGGAGACGCCGGAGGAGTTGCAGCCCGAGGTGGTCAAGGACCAGGCGGTGGCCGAACTGCCGGCGCCCGATGTGGCGATCGAGTTGCCCGACATGCCGAGCCTCGCCTCGGATGCCGAGCCGGAAGACACGCCGCCCGATCTCTCGGCGCTGCTGATCCCGCCGCCGCCGACCTCGGTCGTGACCGAGCCGCCGCGTGCCTCGATCGCCGAGATCCCCTCGCCGGACGAGGTTCTGCACCAGGCACCGACACCTGAGAGCGCGCCTTCGACCGAACCGGTCCAGGCGCTCGCCGCCGCGCCCACGCCCGAGGCCGCCCCGCGCGCGCCCGCACCGCCCGAGCCCGAACCCGTGGCCGAGCCTCAGCCCGAACCCGACCCGGAACTGGCCGAGCAGCCGGAACCGGAGCCCGAGATCGCCGCGGCACCCGAAGCGCCGGACCCGGAAGACCAGGCCGCCGAGGACCCCGGCGAGACCGCGCCTTTGGGCCCGGCCCCGCGCGAGGCGAAGCTGCCGGTCGCCAAGCCCGCCGACAGGGCGGCCGCCGCGTTGGCCGCGCGCAAGCCTGACCCGGCGGTGAAAGCGCCCGAACCCAATGAATCGGAGTCGGAGGCCGAGCCCAAACCCGCCGAGCCGGCCGCAACCGCCAGCTCGCAATTCGCCAATATCGTCACCGTGGGCGAGAAAGACGCGCTGCGGCTGGGGATCAAGCGCTACTTCGTCTATAATGGCAACCGCTCGGACCGCAGCCTGCAGGTCACCATCCGCATCAAGCTGGCCAATGACGCCTCGATCGTCGGCAAGCCCGAAATGATCGATGCGGGCGGCGGCGACCAGGCGACCCAGCAGGTCCTGTTCCGTTCGGGCCGCCGGGCATTGCTGCGCGCCGAGGCCGCCGGCGAATTCAAGAAACTTCCGCCCGAGAAATACGACGGGTGGAAGCTGATCCATGTCACCTTCACACCGGAAGAGATCGGGTTTTCAACATGAGAACGACCAAGGACGCCGCCGCCGCGATGCGGCTCATTGCGGGCATCGCATTGCTGATCGGGGCGCTGTGCGGTGCGGACCGGGCCTACGCGCAGAGCACCCCGCTCGAGATCACGGTCGGCGGCGGCCAGTTCGAGCCGCTGCCGGTGGCGGTCTCCGACTTCCAGCCGGCCACGCCGGCGATGGAACTGGTTGCCGACGATCTCGGCTCGGTGATCGAGGCCGACCTCTTGCGCTCGGGCCTCTTCCGGGTGATCCCGAAAGCCGCATTCATCGCCCAGCCGACCGAATTCAACACGCCGCCCGTCTACGCGGATTGGCGCGCGATCAAGGCCGATGCCCTGGTGACAGGCCGGGTCGAACAGGCGAGTGACGGGCGGCTTCTGGTCCAGTTCCGGGTCTTCGACACCGAGGCCGAGGAACAGATCGAGGGGCTACAGCTCCTCTCGGATCCGGCCGACTGGCGCCGCGTCGCGCACAAGGTGGCCGACGGCATCTATTCCAAACTGACCGGTGAAGGTCCCTATTTCGACAGCCGCGTGGTCTTCGTCGACGAGACTGGCCCCAAAGGCGACCGGCGCAAGCGCCTGGCGATCATGGACCAGGATGGCGCCAACCTGCGCTATCTGCCCGGCGCCGACGGTCTGGTCCTGACCCCGCGGTTTTCGCCCAACGACCAGTCGGTGCTCTACATCTCCTACGATACCGGCGAGCCGCAGGTCTATCTGACCAACCTCGACACCGGCCAGCGCGAGATGCTGGGCACCTTCCCGGGCATGACCTTCGCGCCGCGCTTCTCGCCCGATGGCGGCCAAGTCGTGCTGTCGCTCAGCCAGGACGGCAATACGGATCTCTTCGTCATGCGCCTGGCCGACCGGCAGATGCGGCGCCTGACTACCAACCCGGCGATCGACACCTCGGCCTCGTTCTCGCCGGACGGCTCGCAGATCGTCTTCGAGTCGGACCGTGGCGGCAGCCAGCAGCTCTATATCATGCCCACCACGGGAGGCCCGGCCCAGCGGATCAGTTTCGGCAAGGGCAACTACGGCACCCCGGTCTGGTCGCCGCGCGGCGACACGATCGCCTTCACCAAGATCCTCAGCGGACGCTTCCATATCGGCGTCATGCGCACCGACGGCACCGACGAGCGTCTGCTGTCGTCGAGCTTTCTCGATGAAGGGCCGACGTTCTCGCCGAATGGCCGGGTCCTGGCCTTCTTCCGTGAAAGCCCGGGCCAGGCGGGCCGTGCTCAGCTGATGAGCATCGACATCTCGGGCCAGAACTTGCGGGTGGTCGAAACTCCGAATGCCGCGTCGGATCCGGCCTGGTCGCCCGTTCGGAAATAGCGGGATCGGATGACCTTAAGTAAGCGAGAAACAGGCGCATGTTGCGCTTCCCGCGCGCGGGGGAATAGTGTGACCCCGGCGCACATTGGCAAACATCAAGGGCCCGTCTAAGAGGCCCGGCGAGCAGAACGGCAAAGGCGGCCCTGCGGGGACCGCGAACTCAGGCAAGGAGATACCCAAGATGAAAACGATCACCATCGCCATCATCGGCGCGGCGGCCCTGTTGGCGGCCTGCTCCAGCTCCGATGACGAAAACGTCGATGCCGCGGCCACCAATTCCGCGAGCACGATCCAAACGGGCCCCGCGCCGAACACGGTCGAGTATTTCAACGTGGTCGTCGGCGACCGTGTGTTCTTCGACACCGATCGCCACGACCTCTCGACCGAGGCGCAGTTCATTCTGTCGAAGCAGGCCCAGTGGTTTGCCGAGAACCCAGGCGTCACGGCGGTGATCGAGGGCCATGCGGACGAACGCGGCACCCGCGAATACAACCTGGCGCTGGGCGCCCGGCGCGCCAATGCGGCCCGATCGTTCCTGATCTCGAACGGGGTCGATGCCAGCCGCCTGCGCTCGGTCAGCTTCGGCAAGGAGCGCCCCGCGGCCTTGGGCTCGGACGAAAATTCCTGGGCCCAGAACCGCCGCGCGGTCGCCGTCGTCGAGGGCGCCCCGTCGAGTTGAGGCCCGTCCAGCTGACCTGCCTGAGTAACGGTTCGGGCTGATCCTGGCGCGCATGATGTTCCGGTCGGGCGGCACCGCCGCCCGCCGGCCGGCACAGGAGGAGCATATGCCAAAGCGAAGTTCCTGGATTCTGGGCGCTGTGATCGCCATCGGCACCGCGGCGGCCGTTCCGTTGGCACAGGCACAGACCTCGTCCGCGTCGAGCTCGGCCGACGATCTCAAATACCGGCTCAGCGTCATCGACGCTGAACTGGCAGATATCCGGGCCCGGCTGGGGGCCACGGGTGGTGGCGCCACGACGTCTGGCAGCGCGGCCGGAGGCGGTCTCGTGGTCCGGCTCGACCGGCTCGAAGCCGAACTGCGTCAGTTGACCGGTCAGGTTGAGCAGCTCTCCTTCGAGCAACGCCGGATCGGCGAGGAGGCGGCGCGCCGCTTCTCGGACATCGAGTTTCGGCTGACCGAGCTCGAGGGCGGCGACATCTCGACCATCCAGCCGGTCGAACCATTGGGCGGCGGCTCTAGCCAGGTCGCTTCCGCCGGCCCCGAAGTGTCAATCAGCGAGCGCAACGAGCTGACTCGCGCCATTGATGACGTGAAACAGGGCCGGTTCGACCAGGGCGAGGACCGGCTGCAAACCTTTCTGACCAGCTATCCCGGCAGCCCGCTGCGCGGCGAGGCGCTCTATTGGATGGGCGAAAGCCAATTCGTCCGTGGCGCATTCCAAAATGCCGCGCGTAGTTTTCTCGACGGCTACAACGCCGATCGCAGTGCGCCGGTCGGCCCGCAGAGCCTCTATCGCCTGGGGGTCACTCTGGGCCGCCTTGGGCAGTTCAACGAAGCCTGCCTGACGCTGAACGAGGTGCGTCTGCAATTCCCCAACGGCCCGGAGGACATACTGGGCGCTGCCGCCGACGAGTCGCGTAGCCTCAACTGCGGCTGATCCGCCGATGTCCGGCGGGCCGGAGGGCGACGTCGCGGCCACTATCCGCGCGGCGGAGGCCGTGTTCACGCGTCTGATCCCGGACAACGGCGACCCGAATCAGCCGATCGGCGTCGCCGTTTCGGGCGGCGGGGACTCCATGGCACTGCTCAGTCTGCTGGCGGAATGGGCGAAAGACCGCTCTGTCGTGGCCGCGACCGTCGATCATGGTCTGCGGCCCGAGAGCGCGGCCGAGGCCGCCGAGGTTGCTCGCCACTGCGACAGCATCGGCGTCGCTCACCAGACCCTGCAAGCCGATCTCACCGGCACTCCGGGCAATCTGCCTGCCGCCGCGCGGGCGGCGCGTTATCGCCTTTTGGCGGGCTGGGCGTGCGACCAGCGCTGCGCCGCGGTTTTGCTGGGGCACACCATGGACGATGTGGCCGAGACCCTGCTGATGCGCCTCGCGCGCGGCTCGGGTATCGAGGGTCTGGCGGCGATGCAGCCCGCTTGGCAGGCCGATGGCGTGCTGTGGCTGCGCCCGCTCTTGGACCTGCGCCGGGCCGCTCTGCGCCGCGTCTTGGAGGCGCGCTCTATCGTCTGGGTCGAGGACCCGACCAACGAAGAACCCGCCTATGACCGGGTGAAGGCGCGTCAAGCGCTCGCCGCCCTCGCGCCCATTGGAATCAGCATCGATTCTCTGGCCAAAAGCGCTGGCCATCTGCGCCGTCAGCGCCGGGTGCTGGAACGCGCGATGCGCACGCTTGCCCGGACGGCCCGGCGCTGGGGCCCATTCGGCGAGGCTTGGCTTGAGCCAGACGCGCTGGCCGGGGACGAGCGGGACACCGCGCTCAGGCTTTTGGCGGATACGCTGCAACGGATTTCGGGTGCACCCTACCGGCCACGGTTCACGCCGCTAGGTGACGCCCTCGACGCCGTTCTGGGCGGTACGGCGGCCTTGACGCTCTCCGGCTGCGTGATCCGCAGCGGCCGGACCGGCGCCGTGATCTGCCGCGAGCCTGCTGCCTGCGCGGGCAGGGTGGCGTTGACGGGACATTCCGTCGACTGGGACCGCCGTTGGCGGATCACAATCGATACGATTCCCGGCTCCGATACCTTTGTTGGCGCGATCGGAGAAGCTGGGCTCAGTGCGCTTACGGCAATGGAGGACTGGACACCGCCTGAGGATTGGGCCACCGCACCGCGTGAGGTTCGGCTGGCGACCCCGGCGCTCTGGTCGGCTGACGGGCCGCTCTTGGCCGCACCCCTTGCCCGGTTCACGGCCGAAATCGCTGAAACCTGGGGCCTCGATGTGAAAAATATCGCTGCGAATGCAGATTGATAGCCCTCAGGGCCACCTTTTGCTGAGCGGAAATTCGTTTCCGGCCCTTAACTTAACCGCGACAGGGCTTATCTAATGTTTTACAATAGTCCCCGGCTCCAACGGCGCTCATGCGTCGCGAATAAGACCACATCGGAGAGTGATCTTGGGTAACGCGAAAAACCTGGCCTTCGTGGCTATCATGCTGCTCTTGCTGCTGACGCTCTTCAGCATGTTCCAGGAAGGGGCAGGCACCGGCGCCAGTTCTCAGCGCGATTTCAGCGAATTCCTAGAAGCTGTGGATAGTAATCAGGTGGAAACCGTCGTGATCGACGGCGAGAACATCACCTACACCATGTCCGGCAGCAAGGCGCGCTATCACACGGTGCAACCGCGCGACGCGGAAATCATGGACGACCTGCGCGATGCCGGCGTGGCGATCAAGGTCGAACCGCAGGAGCGGGGCGGCCTGCTCTCCACCCTCGGCTTCTGGCTGCCGATGCTGATCGTGATCGGCATCTGGATTTTCTTCCTGAACCGGATGCAGGCGGGCGGACGTGGCGCCATGGGCTTCGGCAAGTCCAAGGCCAAGCTTTTGACCGAGCGCACCGGCAAGGTCACCTTCGACGACGTGGCCGGCATCGACGAGGCCAAGGAGGAGCTCGAGGAGATCGTCGAGTTCCTGCGCGACCCGCAGAAATATTCCCGCCTTGGCGGCAAAATCCCCAAGGGTGCATTGCTGGTGGGCCCTCCGGGCACCGGTAAGACGTTGCTGGCCCGCGCCATCGCCGGCGAAGCGGGCGTGCCTTTCTTCACCATTTCCGGCTCGGATTTCGTCGAGATGTTCGTGGGTGTCGGCGCCAGCCGGGTCCGCGACATGTTCGAACAAGCCAAGAAAAACGCGCCCTGCATCGTCTTCATCGACGAGATCGACGCGGTCGGACGCCATCGCGGCGTCGGCTATGGCGGCGGCAATGACGAGCGCGAGCAGACGCTGAACCAGCTTCTGGTCGAGATGGACGGGTTCGAGGCCAACGAGGGCGTGATCCTGATCGCCGCCACCAACCGCCCCGACGTGCTCGACCCGGCACTCCTGCGCCCCGGCCGGTTCGACCGCCAGGTCACCGTGCCGAACCCGGACATCAAGGGCCGCGAGAAGATCCTGGCGGTCCATGCCCGCAAGGTGCCGCTGGCGCCGAATGTTGACCTCAAGGTTATCGCCCGCGGCACGCCGGGCTTCTCGGGCGCGGATCTGGCCAACCTGGTCAACGAGGCCGCGCTGAAGGCCGCGCGGGCCGACAAGCGGCTTGTGACCATGGACGATTTCGAGTTCGCCAAGGACAAGGTGATGATGGGCGCCGAGCGCCGCTCGATGATCATGACCGACGAGGAGAAGGCGCTGACCGCCTATCACGAGGCGGGGCACGCGATCGTCGGCCTGAACGTGCCCCAGCACGACCCGGTCCATAAGGTGACCATCATCCCGCGCGGCCGGGCCTTGGGCGTGACCTTCTACCTGCCCGAGCGCGACCAGCTCTCGGTCACCAAGACGAAATACATCTCGATGATCGCCTCGGCGATGGGCGGGCGTGTGGCCGAGGAGCTGATCTTCGGTGACGAGCAGGTCACCTCGGGTGCGGCGTCCGATATCCAGCACGTCACTCGCATCGCCAATGCGATGGTCAGTCAGTTCGGCATGTCCGAGGTGCTCGGCACCATTGACTATGAGGGCGGGCGTGAGGACTTCATGGGCATGCGCCAACCGGGGATGAGCGCCTCGCCATCGACCCGCAAGCTGATCGACGAGGAGGTGCGCCGCATTGTCGACGAGGGCTACGAGACCGCCAAGCGGATCCTGACTGACAAGCGGGGCGATTTGGAGTCTCTGGCCAAAGGCCTCCTGGAATACGAGACCCTGACCGGGGAGGAGATCACCAAGGTGCTGGCGGGCGAAAAGCTCGACCGGTCCGAGGACGAAGGTCCGCCGCCGGCTACCGGTGAGGGCAGCCACGCAGCGATCCCGAAGGCGGGTAAACCAAAGCGCCCGGACCTCGGCGGCGAAGGTGATCTGGAGCCGCAGCCGCAGTGACTGCGAGAGAACGGGGTAGGGTGGGTTTCCAACCCACCCTCGCAACGACATCCGATAACCGTCGAATGGTGGGGTGAAACCCCACCCTACCTATCAAAAATGGCTATCAAAAATGAATCGCCCGTCCATAGGCGTCCAGCACCGCCTCGTGCATCATCTCGCTCAGCGTCGGATGCGGGAAGACCGCGTGCATCAGGTCCTCCTCGGTGGTCTCGAGCTGGCGGCCCACCACGTAGCCCTGGATCAGCTCGGTCACCTCGGCGCCGATCATATGCGCGCCTAACAGCTCGCCGGTCGTCTCGTCGAAGATCACCTTCATCATGCCTTCCGACTCGCCCAGCGCGATGGCCTTGCCGTTGCCGATGAAGGGGAACTTGCCGACCTTGACCTTTAAGCCGGCCTCCTTGGCCTTGGCCTCGGTCAGGCCGACGCTAGCGACCTGCGGGTGACAATAGGTGCAGCCGGCAATGCTCTCGGGCTTCACCGGATGCACATGGCGGCCGGCGATCAACTCGGCCACCATGACGCCCTCATGGCTAGCCTTGTGCGCCAGCCAGGGCGCACCCGCCACATCACCGATGGCAAAGAGCCCATCGATCCCGGTGCAGCAATATTCGTCCGTCACCACATGGGTGCGGTCGACCTTGACGCCCAAGCCTTCCAGCCCCAGCCCCTCGACATTGCCGACGATCCCGACGGCGGAGATCACCGTGTCGAAATCGTGTCTCTCGAGCTTGCCGCCCAACTCGATATGGGCGGTGACCTTGGTCTTCATCCGGTCGAGCTGCTTGACCATCGCTTTCGACATCAGGGTCATGCCCTGCTTCTCGAATGCTTTCTTGGCAAAGTCCGAGATCTCGGCATCCTCGACAGGCAGGATCCGGTCCATCACCTCGACCACCACGGTCTCGGAACCCAGCGTGTTGTAGAAGCTGGCGAACTCAATCCCGATCGCACCCGAGCCGATCACCAGCAGCTTTTTCGGCATATGCGGCGGCAGCAGCGCGTGCTTGTAGGTCCAGACCCGCTCGCCATCAGCCTCGAGCCCGGGCAACTCGCGCGCCCGGGCACCGGTCGCCAGGATGACGTTCTTGGTGGTCAGTTCGTCGGTTCCCTTGTCGGTCCTTACCGAGACCCGGCCCTTGTCCGGGATCGTCGCCTCGCCCATCAGCACCGTGACCTTGTTCTTCTTGAGCAAATGGCCGACGCCGGAATTCAGCTGCTTGGCGACCCCGCGCGATCGCTTGACCACCGCGTCCAGGTCGTAATCGACCTTCTCCGCCTTAAGCCCGAATTCCTTGGCCCGGTGCATCAGATGGAAAACCTCGGACGAGCGCAGCATCGCCTTGGTGGGGATGCAGCCCCAGTTGAGGCATATTCCACCCAGATGCTCGCGCTCGACAATCGCGGCCTTGAGACCCAGTTGCGCCGCGCGGATCGCCGCCACATAGCCACCGGGGCCGGCGCCAATCACCACGACATCGAAATCCTTGCTCATCGCCGATCTCCGCCAGGGAAGAATTTCAGGGAACGATTTGGGCAAGGGTAATGGGGTTGCCGCCGGGAAGGCAATGCGCCACGGGGCGCGGCAAATTCGCCGGTCAGATTTCTACGCTACGGAGGCCGGGGCGACAGCATTCCGCACGCGCCAGGCAGGCAGGCCGAACAATTATTTCAGGGGCGCCCGGGCGGATGTGCCGCCCGGGCAAGTTGGTACCCAGCGGCGCTGACCCTCAGGCCATATAGCCGCCGGCGTCACGATACTGCCGCTCGGCCTCGGTGTCGTTCCGGCCAAGCGGCCCGTTGCGGCTGGGGAACCGGCCAAAGCGGCGGATCACTTCGCGGTGCCGACGCGCATGTTCCAGGTTCTCATCACCGGTTGCCGGCAGGGTCAGCTTGATCAGCCGGACACAGCGTTCCTGGTCGGTCAACGCCTCGGAATGCATCAGCGGCAGATAGAAGAACTGCCGCTCAGGCTCGGGCGTCACCTTGTCATGGCCGCGCCGGATCGCCTGCTTGGCGACGCAAAGCGCCTTGCTGTCACTGCGGTAGGCGCTGGCGGTGCCTCGGAACATGTTCCGGGGGAACTGGTCCAGGACGATGATCAAGGCCAAGGCGCCTCGCGGCGTCAGCAGCCAATGATCGCAATCCCCGGAACTCGCCCGGGTCCACAAGCTCTCGAACCGTTCCTTGATCTGGGTGTCGAGCCCGCCATCATTCTCGTACCAGCGCTCGGGCCCGACTTCGGCCAACCAGAATTGGAGGACGTCCTCCACGTCACGTACACTCATTCTGCTACTCCTCGATCGGCACTGATCTCAAGTCAGCTTCGCTGAGAAAAGTGGCAACGCTTTGTCATGTATTTGTCAAGAAGTGCTGGAATCGGTGAATAACTTTGCCAGGGGTGTGAGGTTTTTGCCGCGGTCGGGCGCGATTAGTTTTGTTCAGCAACCAAATCCTCAGTTTCGTCCAGAACCATTTCCTGGATGTATTCGGCCGAATACTGTGTGCCCGAGACCATCGAATAGGGCGCGATCGGCGAGGTGTCCTCGACCGCCGGCGCCGGGCGCACGGTCATCCGGTAGGTCGCGTAAGCGGCGACCAGCGCCATCATCCATCCGATGAAGACCAGGAAGGCATTCGGCCCGAACGCCTCCATCAGATAGCCGACCAGGATCGGCGTGCCCGCCGCGCCGACCCCGTTCAACACGATCAGCCCGCCCGAGGCCGAGGCCATGTCCTCGTGTTCGAGGAAGTCGTTAGTATGGGCGATCAGCAGAGAATAAAGCGGGTTCGACATGCCGCCGATGATGAAGGCCGCGGCGATCAGTATCGGGAAGGACCCGCTGAAGACAAAGCCCAGCATGGCCCCCAAGGTTCCGATCGCGGTCACCCAAGCGATCAGCACCCGCCGGTCAATCCGGTCCGACGCCCAGCCGATCGGGTATTGCAGCACCAGCCCGCCCAGATAGATTGCGCCGATGAAAATTGAGATCTGGGCGGGCTTCATCCCGACCTCGGTGGCGAAGACCGGCCCCATTCCGAATTGCGCGGCGAAGATCGCACCCAGGAAGAACGTGCCGATACAGCCGAGCGGCGAGGTTTTGAATAGCGTCTTCAGCGGCATCCGCCGCGTGGTCGAGAAGACCGGTGCGGGGCTGGCCGATAGAAGCATCGGGGCGAACGAGATCGAGACCGCCACCGACATGATGATGAAGAGGTCGTATCCGCCCGGATCGGCCACGTTGATCAGGCTCTGGGCGACGATGATCCCCAGCATTTGCACGATCAGATAGGCCGATAGTGTCCGGCCCCGGTTCTCGTTGGTCGAACTGTCGTTCAGCCAGCTCTCGGCCACCACATAGACCCCGGAATAGCAGAACCCGACGATAACCCGCATGAGGGTCCAGGCGATTGGATCGACCACGGCCGCGAAGATGATAAAGGCTGCCGAGATCAGCGAGCCCAGCGCCGCGAAGACCCGCACATGCCCGACTCGGCGCAGAAGCCAGGGAGTGACCTGCGCCCCGCCCAGGAAGCCCGCGAAATAGCCCGCCATGACGAAGCCCATGGTCGTCGACTCATAGGCCTCGATCCCGCCGCGCAGGCCCAGCACCGTGCCCTGCATGCCATTGCCGAGCATCAGCAGGAACATGCCAAGCAGCAGCGCCCAGGAATTGCCGATCACTGCGAACATTGGGCCAGACTTTCGGTGCCAGACAATCGGGGCTGGGGGTGGTGGAGCGAATGTCGCCCGGAGGATGGGGTGATTGGGCAATCCGTTCCCGCCTGGAAACGTCACCTTTTGTCGCACCGGGGACCTGAGGTCCGGTTTTCAGCCCGGCAGCAGCAGCGAGCTGTCGCCATAGGAATAGAAACGGTAACGCTGCGCGATTGCATGAGCATAAAGCGCTTTCATTCTGTCGAGCCCCATCAGCGCCGAGACCAGCATGAAAAGTGTCGAGCGCGGCAGGTGGAAATTCGTCATCAGCCCGTCGATTGCGCGAAACCGATAGCCTGGCGTGATGAAGATATCGGTCTTGCCCTGCCAGGGAGCAATCCTGCCGTCTTCGTCCGCCGCGCTTTCCAACAGCCTTAGCGCCGTCGTACCAGCCGCGATCACCCGGCCGCCGGCTTCGCGGGCGGTGTTGATTGCCCGCGCGGCATCGGCCGTGATCCGGCCCCGCTCGCCATGCATGCGGTGGTTGACGATCTCCTCGGTCTTCACCGGCTGGAACGTGCCCGCGCCCACATGGAGTGTCAGGCGGGCGGAGAGGATGCCCGCGTGCTCCAGCGCCGCCATCAGGTCCGCGTCGAAATGCAGCGCCGCAGTCGGCGCGGCGACGGCGCCGGGGTGCCGCGCGAAGATCGTCTGATAATCCTCGGCATCCTGGGCATCCGCCGGGCGGCGGCTGGCAATATAGGGGGGGAGCGGCATGACGCCCGCCGCGGCAATCGCCGCATCGAGCGCCGGGCCGTCCCTGTTGAAGCGCAGGCTGACCGCGCCCTCGTCTCGCTTCGCGCCGATCTCGGCGGTCAGCCCATCCTGGAAATGCAGCCGATCGCCTTCTCGCAACCGCTTCGCGGGCCGCGCGAGGGCGTGCCAAACCGCATCGCCCTTGCGCTCGATCAGCGTGACCTCGACCTGGGCGACGCCACTGCCGTCCCGGCTTTCGCGGCGGCGCTCGCCGAAGAGCCGCGCCGGGATCACGCGCGTGTCGTTGAAGACCAGTATATCGTCCGGGTTCAGAAATCTTGGCAGATCGCGTACATGGGCGTCCTGGACTTGGGCACCCTGGGCCACCAACAAGCGTGACGCTGGCCGCGGCCGCGCGGGCCTCAGCGCGATCAGCTCCTCTGGCAGCTCGAAATCGAAATCCGAGAGTTTCATCGACCGCCCCATAGCGGGGCGGAGAGTAGGCGTCTACCTCTGCCGCGACGCTATTGTCCCGTCATCCAGATCCCATCGGGCTCAAAAGCATGGAAAGCGAACGCGAAGACCACCTCGTGGACCACGTCTTTGCCGCTTTCTGCATCGAAGACCCGCACATCACCCACCTCGCGGCCCGCGCCGATATCTCGGGTGTCGAGCGCCGAGGCCTGGCCGGCCTCCCAGCTCAGCCGATAGCCGGCTTCGGTGATCTCACCTTCCTCGGCCAGGCGCGTCAGTGGCCAGGCCCGGTTGCCGACCCGCACGACCCGGCTGACCGGATCGACCCCATTCGGGGGCATCTCGCCATTGTAGAGCATGAAGGACCCGCTGTCGTAACGCTCGTAAGGGTTCGCGCCGTATTGGCGCCAATAGCCCTGGGGCTCGGCCATCACCAGGCCTTCCGGGTTTCGGGTCTTGTAGCCCTGCCAGCTCTCCAGCCAACTGGGCAGAGGGGCCAACTTGGCGCCCAGCAATTCGCCGACGATGGCGAGGCCCTGCATTTGCTGCCACCAGCTCTCGGTCTGGCGGTCGTACATCACCATGTCGGAGAACCGCAGCATTCCCGAGACTCCGAATTCCAGCACCTGGCCGTCCAGGCGCCGGTCGAAGGTGAGGCCCGAATTGCACAAGGGGCAGAAGGTCACCGCCACCGGCACCTCGCCGACCTGGTCGTTGACGATTTCGTGCCACATCAGATAGCGCACCGGATAGGCGCGCGGGGCCTCGCCCTCGATTTCCAGCACCATGACCGGCTCGCGCGGGGCCAGGCTCTCCTTGGCCGAGACGGCGATCATCTCCGGCCCGGTGATCGCCGGAATTCCGTCCTTGGGCGGCCCGCCCGAGAATATCTCGCTGGGGTCGACGGCGATCTGAGTGAAATCGGTCTGCGGCCAGTTGCGCTTCCAGTGGTTGGGCACATTCACGGCGAAGCCTTCCTGCGCGAGTTCGCTGCCGGCAGCGGCCGAGGTTTCCTGTGCGGCGGCCGTCAGAGGCAGAAACGCCAGCACAGAAGCGAGGAAAAGACGGATCAGCATGGTGCGGCTCCCGGTTGTGGTCGGGCTCCACATGAACATAGGGCGCGGGGCGTGCCCGCGCCCAGCAATCAGGCTGCAATCTCGCGCGAAAGTGACCGGACGCGCGGCGAGGCCCGATATTCCGCTACTGATCCGCCGCGACCCGCACCCGGATCATATGGTCGGGATCGGTCACCGCGCCCGAGCCCTGGGCTCCGCGCTTGATGTTGTCCACATGCTCCATGCCCGAGATCACCCGGCCCCAGACGGTGTATTGGTTGTTCAGGAAATGGCCTTCCTCGAACATGATGAAGAACTGGCTATTGGCCGAGTTCGGGTCCTGGGAGCGCGCCATGCCCGCGACCCCGCGGTCGAAGGGCAGCGACGAGAACTCGGACGCGATATCCGGGTATTTCGAACCGCCGGTGCCGGCACGGCCGGGCTGGAAATTATCCGTCGTATCGGCGAATTCCACGTCGCCGGTCTGGGCCATGAAGCCGTCGATCACCCGGTGAAAGGCGACGCTATCGTATTCGCCCTCGCGGGTCAGCTGCTTGATGCGCTCCACATGTTTCGGCGCCACGTCGGGCAGCATTTGGATGACGACCTCGCCAGATTGCAGCTCGATCACAAGGGTATTCTCGGGGTCTTTGATTTCCACGGCCAGGGCCTCCGGGTTGGGGAGAGAGAACAGCAGGGCCGCCGCAAGGCAGATCGTTCTGAACATCCGTTGCTCCACTCGTATATTGGGAAGGGCTTGGTTAGCGGGTGCGGGGCTGGGGGTCAATTTGAACTGAATTAATTCCGCCTCCCTCGCCCCCACCTCCCCACCCGACCACCAATCATATCCATTGGTGCACAATTGGTGGTCGGGTGGGGAGGTGGGGGCGAGGGAGGCGGGCGGAAAAAACCTACTTCCCAAACCGCGCCTTCAGCGCCGCTTCCACGGCTGGTGAGACGAATTTCGAGACATCGCCGCCCAGCCGCGCGATCTCCTTGACCAACTTCGAGGCGATCGCCTGGTGCTTGGCGCCGGCCATCAGGAACGCCATTTCGATATTCTCGTTCAATGCCCGGTTCATGCCGACCATCTGGAACTCGTACTCGAAATCGGCAACCGCGCGCAGGCCGCGGATGATCACGCTGGCGCCCACTTCCTCGGCGAAATTTACCAGCAGGTTGTCGAACGGGCGCACCTCGATCTCCATGCCCGTCGCGGCGGCGATCCCGGCGCATTCCCCCTCGATCAGCGAGACCCGCTGATCAAGCTCGAACAGCGGCCCCTTGTCACGGTTGATCGCGACGCCGATGACCAGGCGGTCGACCAGCTTCGAGGCCCGGTTGATGATGTCCGTATGCCCCCGCGTCACCGGGTCGAAGGTCCCCGGGTAAAGCCCTGTGCGCACCTGCTCCTCCTCTGACGGCTGCCCCGCTATGGGGGCCGCGACAGTTCCGGGGCGACAGGCAACATGGGCGCCCGGTCCCGGTCAAGCGGAAACCGCGTCGGGCGCGCGCCGCTTAGCCGCTCAGCATGTCCGCCATGGCGGCGTTTTCCTGCTCGATTTCCTGCATCCGGGCCTTTACCACGTCGCCGATCGACAATATCCCGACCATCCGGCCGTCCTCGGCGACCGGCATGTGCCGGAACCGGCCGGCGGTCATCCGCTGCAAAACCGAATTGGCCTGCTCCGATGGCGCGCAGGTCTCGACTTCCGCGGTCATTAGCGCGCTGACCGGCATCGTCAGGCAGCCCCCGGCTTCGCGTGCCAGTGCACGGACAATATCGCGCTCGCTAAGGATGCCGGCAATGCTGTGCCCATCGGTGCTGACCACCAGGGCGCCGATTCCCTTGGCCGACAGCATGTCGGCCGCCTCGGATATCCGTGCGTCCGGCGGGATGGTCGTGACCGCGTTCGAGCCCTTTAGCCTCATGATGTGGGTGACGTGCATGGGTGCCTCCTCACTTCACTGCTTCGTGAGCACAGCGTGAGATCAACCGGGCCGCGAGTCAATCGTCCGTCACGGGCTCTCGGTGCGGATTCCGGCCTCACACCTGGAAAATCTTGGGATTTCCCGGTGTCTCAGGGCTTTAGGATCTGAGTCATCAACCCACGGCTGCCGCATGTCGCACAGCATCGTTGGCAGGCTTCATGGCCCTCGAAGCCCGCCCCCCAGAAGGTGCTGGTATCGCGCCGTGCCCAGGCGCCGAAGCAGATCCGCTCGCCTGGCTCGCACTCGATTCGGAACCGCTGGGTCTTGCCGCCCTTGAGCCGGAAGGCGCGCCCGCCCCCGGGCCATGTCTTGTTGCGGTCCTGGGAATAGAGTTCGACGCTGACCGTGTCGCGGTGCTCGCTCTTGAACTTCCAAACCATTTCCGCCGCGTGCCCCTGGCCCCCCGGCAGCCAGAGGCAGAGCGCCAGCATGGCACCGAACAATGCAGGGATCGTCCTTGACCGCCGCATTGGCCTCTCCTTCATGATCGAATCTCGCCCTCCGGAATAATCCGGCAGCACTGTAACGGGCAAGAGCGGCCATCCCGGCGCGAACAAAAGAGACCGATGTGTGGATTCTTGATCCCATGCACCCGGTCTATTGTTGCGCAGGTCTCTGGCGCAGGTGGTCCCAGTTGCTGTATCGAGGGTCAGGTGCGACCGAACGGTCCTATTTCACAGCCCCCAGGAGCCCCCAATGGCCCATGACACTCAGCCGCTGAGCAATGCCCAGACCCGCGATATCGAGGCGTTGCTGCACCCCTACACGAACGCCATCACCCACCGTCAGGTGGGCGCCCATCTAATCGAATCGGGCGAGGGCGTCTATGTGCGTGACGACCAGGGACGGCGCTTCATCGAGGGCATGGCCGGGCTCTGGTGCTGCGGTCTCGGCTTCGGCGACCAGGAATTGATCGAGGCCGCGCGCGAGCAGCTTGGGCGCCTGCCCTATTACCACCTCTTCGGCGGCCGCACCCACGAGCCCGCGATCGAGCTGGCCGAGAAGATCAAGGAGCTCTACCCGATCCCCATGGCCCGGGTGTTCTACGGCAGCTCGGGGTCCGAGGCGAACGAGACCCAGATCAAGCTGATCTGGTATATGAACAATGGCCTCGGCCGGCCCGAGAAGAAGAAGATCATCGCGCGGAAGAAGGGTTATCACGGGGTGACGCTGGTCTCGGGCTCGATGACCGGGCTGCCGATGGCGCACAACTCGTTCAACCTGCCCTTCGACTTCGTCAAGCACGTCACTTGCCCGCATTACTGGCGCGAGGGGCGCCCAGGCGAGGCCGAAGCCGAGTTTGTCGCGCGCCTGGCCCAGGAACTCGACGACCTGATCGTGGCCGAGGGCCCCGAGACGGTGGCGGCCTATATCGCTGAACCGGTCATGGGCGCGGGCGGGGTCATCGTCCCGGCCGCGGGCTATTTCGAAGCCATTGCGCCAGTCCTGCAAAAGCACGACGTGCTGTTTGTCGACGACGAGGTGATCTGCGGCTTCGGGCGCACGGGCAATTGGTTTGGTGCCGAGACCTTCAAGATGCAGGCGACCAGCGCCTCGATGGCCAAGCAGCTGACCGGCGGCTATGTACCGCTGAGCGCCGTGGCGCTGAACGCCGAGATGGCGGACGCGATCGAGGCCGAGACCGGCCGCCACCCGGTCTTCGGGCACGGGTTTACCTATGGAGGCCACCCCTTGGGCTGCGCCGTGGGCGTGAAGGCGCTGGAGATCTACCAGCGCCGCGACATGGTCGGCCATGTGCGGAAAGTTGCGCCACTCTTCCAGGAAAAGCTGCGCTCCTTTGGCGATCACCCGCTGGTCGGCGAGGCCCGCGGCGCGGGCCTGATGGGCGCGCTGGAGCTCTCGCCCGACCGCGAGTCGGCGGCGATGTTCGCTCAGCCCGGCAAGGTGGGCGCCAAGCTCCAGGCCGAGCTTCTGAACCACGGCATCATTGCGCGCGCCATGGGCGATGCCCTAGGGCTCTGCCCGCCGATGATCATCACCGAGGCCGAGATCGAGGAACTGTTCGCGCCCTTCGAGGCGTGCCTGGACGCGGCCTATGCCTGGGCCAAGGCGGAGGGGCATTTGGGTGAGCACGCCTAAAGGAGGGCCGGGAAGCTCCTCGCGTGTTTTTCTCGGCGTCCTCCTTGGCGCGAACGTTCCCGGGTTAATCCTCTTTTTGCCAGAGTTGATTCTTGGGGATAATTCCACCTTAGTGCCGTTTGCGTTAATTTTCTTAATTTTGCCGATCTTTTTTATTTCCCTTCTCGTGACGATACTTTTCTTAATGCCGTTATATCTTTTTCTTTCCCGAAGATTGGCGAGATTATATTGGAGTCAATCACTGTTGATTGGCGGCGCGATGCTGAGCCAATTCTACATTGGCCTTACAATTCCAACTGCCCTGCGATGCCGAGACGGTTCAACGTTTATCTCGAATGGCGAAACGCTTTGCGATGACGGGAGCCTGACAGTTGGGTTTGCCCTAAATCATGGAATTATTCTTTTGGGCGCATTCGTCCTCGGTGCGATGTCGGGATTGGTCGGCTGGCTGCTCGCCTTCGGACCGCGTAAGATCGTGACCATGTCAATGCCTGAGCGACAGGACGATGGTCGATCTAGTCAGTAACAACGGCTCCTGCCATTGCGGCGCCGCTACGGTCGTCTTCACCGTCACGCGCCCCCTCGCCGACCTCCCGCTCGGCCGTTGCGACTGTTCTTTCTGCCGCCGGCATGGGGCGCGGACCATGGCGGATCCGGAGGGGCATCTGGTGATCTGGGTGCCCAAGGACGGGCTGACCCGCTACCGCTTCGGGCTCAAGATCACCGATTTCCTGCTCTGCGCCACTTGTGGCGTCTATGTCGCGCCGGTGATCGAGCACGCGGGCCAGCATTACGCCAGCCTCAACGTCAACATGCTGGACGTCCGTGACGATCTGGACCCCGCGCCGCCCTTGGCCTCCTATTCGGGCGAGACGGCGGAGGCCCGCATCGCCCGGCGGCTCAAGCGGTGGATGAAGACGACGATCGAGACGGTATGACCCAGACCGCCGTCTATGCACCGGCCCCGAACCCCTTGCGCGGGATCGGGCTCAAGGTCGCCTCTGTCGCCGTCTTCATGGCGATGTCCACCTGCATCAAGACCGTGGGCCTGGCGGTGCCCACCGGCGAGGTGGTTTTCTTCCGCTCGTTCTTCGCCATTCCGGTGATCCTGGCATGGCTCTGGTGGACCGGCGATCTGGCCCATGGGCTCGAGACCAGGAACCCGATGGGTCATCTTTGGCGGGGTCTCGTCGGCGGCACCGCCATGGCGCTCAGCTTCACGGCGCTGGGGCTTTTGCCGCTGCCCGAGGTGACCGCCATCGGCTATGCGGCGCCGCTTCTGGTCACCATCTTCGCAGCGATGTTCCTGGGCGAGACCGTGCGCATTTATCGCCTGGGCGCGGTGATCCTGGGGCTCGTCGGTGTCCTTGTGGTGCTCCATCCGCGCATGAGCGTGCTCTCGGTCGCGGGCGCCACCAAGCTCGAGACGCTGGGCGCCATGGCCATGCTGATGGCCGCCGTCTTCATGGCCCTGGCCGTGGTGTTCGTGAGGAAGCTGGTCCAGACCGAGAAGACCGCCGCCATCGTCTTCTACTTCTCGCTGACCTGCACGCTCCTGTCGCTTCTCACCATCCCCTTCGGATGGGTGGTCCCAAGCGCCAGCGACGCGGCGCTTCTGATCCTGGCCGGCCTCTTGGGCGGCTTTGCGCAGATCCTGCTGACCACCAGCTACCGCTTTGCCGAGACCGCGGTGATCGCGCCCTTCGAATACACCTCGATGCTCTTGGCCTTGGCCGTCGGCTGGTTTGTCTTCGCAGAGGCCCCAACGGGCCCGATGCTGATCGGCGCCGCCCTGGTCATGGCGGCGGGGCTCTTCATCATCTGGCGCGAGCGGCAGCTGGGCCTCGAGCGCGGCAAGGCCCGGCGCATCGTGACGCCACAGGGGTAGGGCGTCCCAACGCCCCGGACTTGATCCGGGGCCTCACTCCAATGAGCGCGGTCAGTCTAGGTCCTGGGTCAAGCCCGGGACATCGACTGTGTCTTGACCCGCGCCTGCCCGTGCCCCACTCCTCGCCACATGCTCATCTACAAGATCCTGACCGCAGGCCAATGGGCCGACCTGAAACGCGAGGGCGAAATCCCCGGCGCTCCGGTCGACATCGCCGACGGCTTCGTCCATTTCTCGACCGTCGCACAGCTGGCCGAGACCACGGCGAAGCATTTCGCCGGCCAGGACGGGCTGATGCTGCTGGCGGTCGAGGCCGACGCCCTTGGCCCCGTCCTGAAATGGGAACCTTCGCGTGGCGGCGCCTTTTTTCCGCATCTCTACGGGCCATTGCGAATGTCCGACGTGCTCTGGGCCAAGCCGCTGCCCCTCGCCGGTGGCACCCATGCCTTCCCCGAGGGCGTGACATGCACCTGATCGAGCGGGCCGGGCTCCGGGCACTACATTGCCTCGACCCGGAACGGGCGCACGGGCTGGCGTTGAGCGCCCTGAAGGCGGGCTTCGGCCCGAGAGGCGGCCCGGTCACCTCGCCCCGGCTCGCGATCCGTATCGCTGGGCTGAACTTGCCGAACCCCATCGGCATTGCCGCGGGCTTCGATAAGAACGCCGAGGTGATCCGCCCGGCCCTCGCCGCAGGCCCCGGTTTCGTCGAGATCGGCGCCGTCACCCCGCGCCCGCAGCCGGGCAACCCCCGCCCGCGTCTCTTCCGCCTTCCGGAAGACCGCGCCGCGATCAACCGCTTCGGCTTCAACAATGATGGCATGGCGGCGGTCGCGCCGCGCCTTGCCGCAGCCCGTCGGGTGGGGCGCGGGGCAGGGGTGATGGGCGTCAATCTGGGCGCCAACAAAGAGAGCGAGGACAAGGCCCAGGACTACGTGACCGTGCTGACCGCGCTTTGGGATCATGCGGATTTCTTCACCGTCAACGTCTCCTCGCCCAACACCGAACGCCTGCGGGACCTACAGGGCCGGGCGGCGCTGGACGCGCTCCTGACTCGGGTGATGGCAGCAAAGGCAGACCTCGGCGGCGCCAAGCCAGTCTTCCTCAAGATCGCCCCAGACCTGGCCGAAGCCGAGATCGCGGATATCGCGGAGTTGGCGCTGACCCACCGCGTGGACGCCGTGATCGCCACCAATACGACCCTGGCGCGCGATGGGCTGGCCAGCCGCCATCGGGACCAGGCGGGTGGCCTGAGCGGTGAACCGCTTTTCGAGCGATCGACTGCCGTGCTGCGCCAGCTCTACCGCCGAACCGAGGGTAAGCTGCCCCTGATCGGCGTCGGTGGCGTCGGTTCGGTCGAGCAGGCGATTGCCAAGATCCGCGCCGGCGCCAGCGCCGTGCAGCTCTACACCGCAATGATCTACCGGGGGATCAGCCTGCCCGGGCGGATCGCGCGCGGGCTCGACGCGATAATGGTGCGTGACGGAATTTTCCATATATCCGAGATGGTTGGGTTGGATATTTGATGTCGGAGTCTCGGTAGGGTGAGGGTTTCACCTCACCCTTCTGTGCGCCCGATGGTGGGGTAAAACCCCACCCTATGCCGGGATGCGCGCCTCGATCCTGGGATAGACCACCGCCAGGGTTCCGGCCCGCAGCAGCATCCAAACCCACAGCGCCGCCCATAGCCCATGGTTCCCCCAAGCCTCGGTCCACCACCATCCCAGCGGCACGAAGATCGCGGTCGAGATCACCATGGCGTTGCGCATCCGCGCACCCTCGGTCGCGCCGATGAAGATGCCGTCAAACTGGAACGCCAGCACCGAGACCAGCGGCACCATCCCGGCCCACAGCGCATGGGCCAGCGCCACGTCGCGTACCGCCTCAACATTGGTGAAAAGCCGGATAATAGGCCCCGCCAGCCCGGTCAGGATCAGCGCCAGCACCGCCGCCAGCGCCAGCGAGCAAAGCGAGCTGACCACCACCGCGCGCCTCAGCCGCCCTCGGCTGCCCGCCCCCAGCGCCTGGCCGACCAACGCCTCCGCCGCCAAGGCGAACCCGTCGAGCGCGTGGGATGAGAGGGCGAAGAACTGCAACAGGATCCCGTTCGCCGCCAGCACTAGGTCGCCCTGCACCGAGCTTAGCCGGGTCAACCAGGCGAACCCGCCCGCCAGCATCAGCGTCCGGATCATGATGTCGCGGTTCAAGGCCATCACCTGGCGCAGCTCGGCCGGGTTTAGGATGCGGCCCCAATCGAACCGCCAGGCATCCTGTCCGATCTCGGCGCGCCGTCCCTGGACGCGCCAGAGGCCGACCGCACTGCCGGTGAAGGCTGCGATCACGGTCCCCAGCGCGACCCCCGCGACGCCCCAGCCCAGAGCCAGCACGAAGATCAGGTTGAGCGTGATGTTCACGATCGAGACAACCACCTGCATCTCGAACAGCCGCCTTGTCTGCCCCTGGCCCGCGAACCAGCCCATCAGCGCATAGTTCATCAGCTCGGCCGGTGCGCCCCAAAGCCGGATGTCGATATAGGTGCCTGCCAGCGCGACCGCCTGATCGCTGCCCTCGAACAGCCCCAGCGCCCCGGCCCTGACCGGCAGTTTGGCGAGGATCAATGCCGCCGCGATTGCCAGCGCGATGACGCCCGCGCGCGCAAGCGTGTTCATCACGCGGCGCGTGTCGCCCGCCCCCAGCGCCTGCGCGGTCAGGCCCGAGACGCCCATCTGCAGAAAATTGAAGATGGCGAAGACGAAATGGATGACCGCGGCGCCCAAGGCCACAGCGGCCAGGTAACTCGCCTGTCCCAGGTTTCCGATGATCGCCGTGTCGATCGCGCCCTGCAACGGCACCAGCGCGTTCGACAGCACCACGGGCAGCGCGATCGCCGCGACGCGGGCATAGGTGATGTCGCCCGTCATGGATCGTTGCTGCGCGGTCATGGAAAGACGTCCGGAGGATGGCCAGCGAGAGCTTTGGCCATCAGGTTAAAGCGCCGGTTCCCACATGGCCATCCCCAGGCGTTCCCGTTGCCCAGGCGCCACAACCTGGCGTGGTTGGATGAGTTGAAAATTTACTTTCTTCTGCGATTCAGGCATAAGGCAGATGGGCATTTCGCCCTTGCTGCTTCACCAAATCTCTCGGGGAATACAAATGCTTGCAAAGATATCTTCGCACACCCGCATTGCGGGTGCCGTCCTGCTGCCGGTACTTCTTTCGGCCTGCGCGTCTTCGGATGTCACCGGTGTCACGACTGCCTCGCAAGACGCCGTGCGCTCGATCCGCGTCTCCGAGGTCAGCGTCACCATGCAGACACCGAAACCCAACCCGCTGCTGGAAGCCAATATGAAAAGCGCGCTCGAGGCGGCGATGGGAAAATGCGCTACCGGCACAGTCGATCATCGCCTCGCCATCACAATCACCGACTTCGAGGAGCAGGATGTCGCCAAGGCGATCCTGGTGGGCGACGAGATCGAACTCGAGGGCCGGGCCAAGTTCGCCAATGCCGCGGACGAGACCGTGACCGGCGAGTATTTCGTCGAAAACAGCTTCTTCTGGGGCGGCTTCGTCGGCGCGGCGATGATGTCGGATGCCGAGAAGCAACTGAGCGAGGATTTCGCCGCCAATCTCTGCGAGGAGGTCTTCGGCGTCGACCTCAAGCAGCAGGGCTAACCCTCGCCCGGCATCAAGAAATTGCCGCGCAGCATGGCGATCGGCCGAGCGCGGCTTTCCTGCCAGGCTTCCACATGAACGTGGGCGACCCGGCGGCCGGCTTTCTGGACCGTCGCCCGCGCGAAGGTCTCGCGTGGGCGGCCCGAGCGTAGATAGTCGATGGTGATGTCGATCGTCTTCGGGAAAGGCGGAAAGCGGCCCGCGCCGATCGCCGCCGCGTCGTCCCCGCCCGCCCGCATCACCTCCAGGACCCGGTCCCAGGCCAGCTGCATCACGCCGGTGATCTCGAGGAACGAGCCGGTGACGCCGCCATGGATCGCGGGCAGCAGCGGATTTCCGATCAGGCCCTCGCGAAACGGCAGGCGCGCGGTCAACTCGTCGCCCAGGCGGTCGAAGCGTACGCCCAGATGCCGGTTATAGGGCACGCAACCGGTCAGTGCCGTCAGCACCGCGTCCCGCTCGGCTTGGCGGTCGCCGTCGGCCCCCGTCATCTCATGTCCCCTTCGCGGTGCGTTCCAGCATGAATGCGCCCTGGGCCGTGGCGACGGGATCGGCCTCGGTTTCCGCGTGATAGGCGATCGCCCGCGCAAACCCCACCGACCGGGTCAACCGATAGCACTCGGCCCGCGCATAGACGGTCTCTCCGACGGTGGCGGGCCGCATGTAGTCGATCCTGAGATCCAGCGTCGCGACACCGGCGATCGGCGCCCCCGTGGTCATGACCGACCAGCCGCAGGCCGTGTCCAACAGCGCCGTAATGACGCCGCCGTGCAGAACGCCGGAGTCTGGCTCACCCACCAAGGCGGCGTCATAAGGTACCGAAAGGACGGCGACCGAAGCCTCGGCGCGATGCAACCGCATCCCAATCTCGCGGCTGAACGGCAACGCCTCGATCAGGGTGCCGTCCGGGTCCGTTTCTGAGGCCAATCCCATAAGCCGGTCCGGCGGATTTGCTGCGCCGGGTCGTTGATCGTCTGTGCTCATGCGCGACTCCTAGCCGCCCGGGCGCGGCCATCACAATGCCGTTTTTGATTGACGTAAACGTAAGGTAGCTTATGTTTCCCGCCGATTTTCGATTTACAGAGGAAAACGGACCGACCTGATGACTGCCATGACCTTCACCATTGGCGAAATGTGTGCCGAATTCGGCGTCACTCCCAGGACCCTTAGGTTCTATGAATATAAAGAGCTTCTTGCCCCGATCCGCGAGGGCCAGAAGCGCCTCTTTACCCAGCGCGATTGCGCCCGGTTGAAACTGATTCTGCGCGGCAAGCGATTCGGCTTCACGCTCGACGAAATCAAGGATCTGCTCGATCTCTACGAGGTCGATCCCACCATGCTGACCCAGATTGCCGCGACCATGGAGGTGGCCAGACGCCACCATGCCGAAATGATCTCGCGGCGCGACGAGCTGAACGCTGCCATTGCCGATCTGGAGGGCTATATGGCCGAGGGCAAGCGGATACTCGCCGCGCGACCGAAAACCGAAGCCGCGGCCTGAGAGCGCAAATGCCCGACTACACGCCCCCCTTGCGCGACTACAACTTCATCCTGCACGAAGCACTGAAGATCCACGACGAGACCCAGATCGGCGGCTATGACGAACTGACCCCCGACTTCACCGGCGCCGTCTTCGAGGAGGCGGGCAAGATCGCATCAGAGGTGCTCGCGCCCCTGAACGCGATTGGCGATCTGGAGGGATGCACGCTGGAGAACGGGGTCGTGCGCACGCCCAAGGGCTTCGCCGAGGCGTTCAACTTGTTGCGCGAGGGCGGCTGGCCCAGCCTGGAATGCGATCCGGACTATGGCGGCCAGGGGATGCCGGCGCTGATGAATGTCTGCGTCGGTACCATGCAATCGGCGGCCAATATGGCCTTCATGATGTATTCAGGCCTGACCCACGGGGCCTATTCGGCGCTCCACCGCCACGGCACCGAGGATCAGAAGGCGACCTATCTGCCGAAGCTGGTCTCGGGCGAGTGGACCGGCACCATGAACCTGACCGAGCCCCATTGCGGCACCGATCTGGGGCTGTTGCGCACCAAGGCCCAGCCGCAGGGCGATGGCTCCTACAAGATCGCCGGCTCGAAGATCTTCATCTCTTCAGGCGAGCATGACCTGACCGAGAACATCATCCATCTGGTGCTGGCCCGGATCGAGGGCGCGCCCCAGGGCGTCAAGGGCATCTCGCTTTTCGTTGTGCCGAAGTTCCTGGTGAACGAGGACGGCTCGCTGGGCGCGCGCAACGGGGTCCAGTGCTCGAAGATCGAGCACAAGATGGGCATCCACGGCAATGCCACCTGCTCGATGGACTACGACAACGCCACCGGCTGGCTGGTGGGCGAGGAGCATAAAGGCCTGAAGGCCATGTTCACGATGATGAACGAGGCCCGGCTTCTGGTGGGGATGCAGGGCTTGGCCGTCGCCTCAGGGGCCTATCAGGCGGCGTCGGACTATGCGCGCGAGCGGTTGCAGGGCCGCGCGGTGACGGGCACCGAGAATCCGGACGGCCCGGCCGACCCGCTGATCGTCCACGCCGATGTGCGCCGACTGCTGCTCGACCAGAAAAGCTTCGTCGATGGCGGGCGCGGCATGCTCTGCTGGGTCGCCATGCTGCTCGATGCCGAGCATCGGCACGAGGATCCGGCGATGCGCGAGAAGGCAACCGACATGGTCGCGCTCTTGACCCCGGTGGTGAAGGGCTTCCTGACCGAGGAAGGCTACCGGCTGGCGGGCCAGGCCCAACAGGTCTTCGGCGGCCACGGCTATATCGAGGACACCGGCATGTCGCAATTCGTCCGCGACGTCCGGATCACCATGATCTACGAGGGCGCCACCGGCGTGCAGGCGCTGGACCTGGTGGGCCGCAAGCTGCCCCAGAAGATGGGCCAGCCGATCATGACCTTCTTCGAATACGTCAAGGGCTACATCAAGGCGAACGAGGACGACCTGACGCTTGCCAAGCATTTCCTCGAACCCTTGAAGAAGGCGTCGAAGGACCTGCAGGCAGCGGCGATGTTCTTCATGCAGGCGGGAATGAAGAACCCGAACGCGGCGCTGGCGGGCTCGGTGGACTTCCTGCATCTCTTCGGCCTGGTCTGCATGGGGCTGAGCTGGACCAAGATGGCCAAGGCGGCCTCGGTCGCGCTGAGGGAGGGCGAGGGCGATGCTGCCTATTACGAGGCCAAGCTGGCGACCGGGCGCTACTATATGAGCCGGGTCTTGCCCGAAACCGGATTGCGCTTGGCCCGCATCGAAACCGGCGCCGAGCCTGTCATGGACCTGCCGGCGGAGGCGTTCTAGGCAAGATGCCGGAGTGCCCCGGGCTTGACCCGGGGTCTCGCAATCTCCGATGACCATCAAGGCCCCGGCTCGTCGGCCGGGGATTGGGAAATTGGGATGCCCCGTGATGCCCAAAGCCAAACGCCTGGCCTTGCCGAAACGCTTCAATGCCGCTCTGACCGAGGCCGCCTATGCCCGGTTGCGGGCGCTCAACGACGAATACGGGCTGGGCAATAACTACCTTTTGACTGTGCTACTGGAACGCCTCGATGATATCGCCGACAGGCAAGCACTTGACGCGGCTTTCCAGAGCTTCATCTCGGAATACGGTGCGCCCCAGCCCGGCGCCAAAACGAAAAAGAGGGACGATCCATGACCGAATACCGCCTGCACTGCTTCGCTCAATCCGGGAATGCCTATAAAGCCGCACTGATGCTGGAGCTTTGCGGCGCCGATTGGGAACCGGTCTTCGTCGACTTCTTCAATGGCGCCGGGCGGACGCCGGAATTCCAGGCGCTGAATGAGATGGGCGAGGTGCCGGTGCTTGAACACGGGTCTACCCAACTGACCCAGACCGGCGTCATCCTGGACTACCTTGCGGAGAAACTGGGTAAATTCGGCCCGACGGACGAGGCTCAGCGCCGCGAAATCCTGCGCTGGATCCTGTGGGACAATCACAAGCTGACCGCGTACCACGCCACCTGGCGGTTCATGGCGAATTTCCTGCCCGCCGATAAGCGCAATGCCGATGTGATCGGCTTTCTGGAAGGCCGCGCCCGCGCCGCGCTGGGCGTGCTCGACAAGCACCTGGCAGGCCGCGATTGGATCGTCGGCGACGCCATGACCATCGCCGACCTCTCCTGCGCGGGCTATATGTTCTTCGACGGCGAATATCCCGAGGACTGGATGACCGCGACGCCCAATGTCGATGCCTGGCGCAACCGCATCAAGGCTCTGCCGGGTTGGCAACACCCCTATGACCTGATGCCGGGACACCTGATCCCGGGGCGGTGAGGAAAACATGACCGACGCCTATATCTACGACGCCGTGCGCACGCCCCGGGGGCGGGGCAAGAAGGACGGGTCCTTGCACGAGGTGACCTCGCTGGCGCTCTCGGCGCGCACGCTCAATGCGCTCCGCGACCGGACTAACCTGGACACGGCCCAGGTCGAGGACGTGATCTGGGGCTGCGTGACGGCGGTCGGCGAGCAGGGGGGCGAGATCGCCCGCTCGGCGGTGCTCTATGCGGGCTGGGACGAACGCGCGCCAGGGTTGCATATCAACCGGTTCTGCGCCTCGGGGCTCGAATCCGTGAACCTGGCCGCCAACCAGATCAGGGGCGGGGCGGGCGATCTCTATGTCGCCGGCGGGGTCGAGATGATGAGCCGGGTGCCCATGGGCTCGGACGGGTTCGCCATCGCGGTCGATCCCTATCTGGCGATGAAGACCTATTTCGTGCCCCAGGGCATCTCGGCCGACATCATCGCCACCGAATACGGGTTCAGCCGCGACGATGTGGACGCCTATGCGGTGGAATCGCAGCGCCGTGCGGCCGAGGCCTGGCAGGACAAGCGCTTCGCCAGATCGGTCGTGCCCGTTAAGGACCAGAACGGCATTCCGATCCTGGACCGCGACGAATACATGCGCCCCGGCACCGACATGCAGGCGCTGGGTGCGCTCGATCCCAGCTTCAAGAAGATCGGCGAGGGGATGCCGGGCTTCGACAAGGTGGCGATCCTGAAATACCCGCATCTGGAGCGGATCAACCATGTCCACCACGCGGGCAATTCCAGCGGCATCGTCGACGGCGCCGCCGCCGTGCTGGTCGGCTCGAAGGAGGCCGGCGAGCGCCTGGGGCTGAAGCCCCGCGCGCGCATCCGCGCCACCGCCAAGATCGGCACTGACCCCACGATCATGCTGACCGGCCCGGTCCCCGCGACCCGGAAGGTGCTGGAGACGGCGGGCATGGAGGCCGGCGATATCGACCTCTTCGAGGTCAACGAGGCCTTCGCCAGCGTCGTCCTGATGTTCCTCGCTGAATTCGGCGCCGACCCTGCGAAGGTGAACCCCAATGGCGGCGCCATCGCCATGGGCCACCCCTTGGGCGCCACCGGAGCCATGATCCTGGGCACCGCGCTGGACGAGCTGGAGCGTTCCGGAAAGGAAACCGCGCTGGTGACGCTCTGCGTCGCCTCGGGCATGGGTGCCGCGACGGTGATCGAGCGGGTTTAGGCGGCAGGGCTGGCCCGCCCCACACCCCGGCCCCGATCCGGGGCCACGGCGGTATTCAAGACCTTCGCCCACACGGGATCGGCTGATCTGCGGAAGAACCCCGGCACTCACGCCGTCCGCACGGGTGAGCAGCCCAAACCGGTTGGTCAAGTGTGACTGTCAATTCTTGGCGGGCCTTCGTAGCGGCCGGTTCGGTGGAAATTGCCAATCAGCCAAATGGCTCGACACGGCCTCTTCGATCCAAGCTGAGCGCAGCCCTTCCAACTGGCGTGTCTCCGATGCCGGTCTCACCGGATTGCATTGATTCAATCTGCCAGCGGCGATTGGCCTCGATCAGAACCGGGCCGGTCGGCGTCAGCCCAACGTCCCAGCCCAGCGTCGGCAATTGGGGAAGCGCGCGGGCGGCTTTCGCGACGAGCGCGCGCAACTGGTCCCAGAACGGAATCTTTAAGCCGACGAACGGGGCATCGGTTTCGGGGTGACGCAAATAGACGCCCGGGCCGAAGCGTGCCTTCTGCCGGGCGCGCCCGACCAATTGCCCCGTCTCGATATCTACCTGAATGAGCAGCCCGCCTTGTCCCCCATTGTCTACGACCGCATCTCCCGTGCCGATTTTCAGAATAGCGCCGCTGCTGATGCACCGGTCGCCGATGAGAAGCGTGTCGATGCGGATTCCATTAATCGTCTCGGGATTGAGCGAGGCGAGAGTTTCGTGCTGTTCCAGAACCGGTTGGACGATGAAGCCGGTGCGGTCAACGAAGAGGCGGTCGCGATTTGCTCCCGCAGGAAGAATGAACGCCTCGGCGCCAAACGAGCCGCCGATCAGTTTAACAAAGACCGGCGCATTGTGCGCATCAATTATATGCCGCGCGGCGCTCTCGTCGATTACCTGGTCGTCCGCATTGCGAATCTCGCCAGAATCCAAGATCCGGAAGAGCTCATGGATCACCGGGAACCCTTGCGCCGCGAGTGTCCTCCGGAACTGAAACTTATCATCGGCAATCTCATTTGCGTTCGGATCGTTGAGCTCGTTCTGCAAGTTTTTCAGCAGTGCGGACGGCATGAATGACATGACGTCACTTGGCGCGCATCTTCGATAGAGCATGTTGGCGAGGTACTGGGTCGGAAGCCGTCCGTACTTCCGATATAGCCTCCACATCTCGCGCGCTTGAACAAGCACCGGCTTCCGGTCCGGCATCTTGAAATACGGGAGGATGTGATTTTTCAACTTGTTCTTGATCGCGCCCACAGGCATTCACCCGTCATGTAGCGGTCTCAGACGACGCGGTGAGGCGAAGAATCGCCAATCATCGATGTGGACAAACTTGAAAAGACCTATCGATTCTCAAAATACATCACGCTTCGATACAATTTCGTCACGCAGCGTCGATTAGGTTGAGATATCACTAAGAAATTACAGCTATTCAACTCGTCAATCCAGTCGAAAAGCTTTTGCCCATTCGGAAAGGTCCTGGGACATCGTGCAAAGAAAAGGGCCGCCCCTTGGGGCGGCCCTCGATTTTCTCAAGCGCTGGGCGCGCTGATTACATCATGCCGCCCATGCCGCCCATGTCGGGCATACCGGCTGCAGGCGCTGGCCTCGGCTCGGGCTTCTCGGCCACCATTGCCTCGGTGGTGATAAGCAAGCCGGCGACCGACGCAGCATCCTCCAGCGCAATGCGCACCACCTTGGCCGGGTCGATGATGCCGGCCTTGATCAGGTCGCCATATTCCTCGTCCTGGGCGTCGAAACCGAAATGCGCGTCCGAGGATTCCATCACCTTGCCGGCAACCACGGCGCCGTCGACGCCGGCATTCTCGGCGATCTGGCGCAGCGGCACCTGGATGGCGCGGCGCACGATGGTGATACCCGCATTCTGGTCCGGGTTGTCGCCGGTCATGCCATCGAGCACCTTCGCGGCGTGCAGCAGCGCCGCGCCGCCACCGACGACGATACCCTCCTGCACCGCGGCCCGGGTCGCGTTGAGCGCGTCATCGACACGGTCCTTGCGCTCCTTGACCTCGATCTCGGTCGCACCGCCAACGCGGATCACCGCAACACCGCCGGCCAGCTTGGCCAGACGCTCCTGCAGCTTCTCGCGGTCGTAGTCCGAGGTGGTCTCCTCGACCTGCTGGCGGATCTGGGTCACGCGGGCATCGATCTCGCCCTTGTCCCCCGCACCGTCGATCACCGTCGTGTCGTCCTTGGTGATGCGGACCTTCTTGGCCGAGCCGAGCATGTCCATGCCGACATTCTCGAGCTTCATGCCCAGGTCTTCCGAGATCACCTGGCC